>Ga0075011_10000032_pt1 | contig 68767 bp, 58 predicted proteins | sample TARM_MetaG_T_14_FD_72354 | JGI IMG/M metagenome (GOLD analysis project Ga0075011, IMG submission 72354) | Freshwater microbial communities from Pennsylvania, USA, analyzing microbe dynamics in response to fracking - TARM_MetaG_T_14 | ecosystem: Environmental > Aquatic > Freshwater > River...
AAAATTATGCTTGATAATGAGCCTTGTGTCATTCTCGAAAATGAATATGTGAAACCAGGTAAAGGCCAAGCCTTCAACCGTGTCAAAATCCGTAAACTTCTTTCTGGCAAAGTGTTGGAAAAAACATTTAAGTCAGGTGATTCAGTAGAAACGGCTGACGTAATGGATATCGATCTTGATTATCTCTATAACGACGGCGAATTCTACCACTTTATGAATAATGAAACATTCGAGCAAATTGCGGCGGATAATAAAGCGGTGGGTGAAAGCGCAAAATGGCTAGTGGAAAACAACACTTGCATGTTGACGCTTTGGAACGGTAACCCAATTGCGGTAACACCACCAAACTTTGTTGAACTTGAAGTGGCTGAAACTGATCCGGGCTTGAAAGGTGATACGCAAGGTACGGGTGGTAAACCCGCTACGTTGGTCACAGGTGCTGTGGTACGTGTGCCACTGTTCATCTCTATCGGTGAAGTGATCAAAGTGGATACCCGCTCTGGCGAATACGTAGGTCGAGTCAAATAATCACCTCAAAGTAAGTAAGAAGGTCGCTCGGTAAGCGGCCTTTTTTATTGCTCCAAAGCTGAGTGAGTGCCGTAATAAAAAAGAGCTGCCGAGGCAGCTCTTTGATGTCATCACTTTTCTATCTTTAAATCATAAAGATAAAAACGACTGCGAGCGCGGAAATCAGCCCTGCAAACGCATAACAAGCGATTTTACCCACTAAACCCGTGTGGAATTTTAGGTCATGCATACCGTGATGGACACGGTGCATGGCATGCCACATCGGTAAGGCTAATGTGCCAATGATAAACAGTGCGCCGATGATGCTAGTCGCAAAACTCGAAACGCGTTCATAACTCATTGCTTCAGCATCGATAATGCCTAATGGTGCTAAAATACCCAACACGAGAATGGTGATCGGGGTAATCATCGCAAACCATGTTCCACCGGCACCAAACAGTCCCCACCAGATAGGTTCATCAGAACGTTTTGGCGTGCGATTTACCTTATAATTGTTGTTCATGACTATAAGCTCCTACACCACGATGAGAACAATCAGTGAGATAAACGCAACCGCTGCCCACTGAGTTAATACGATGATTTTCTTGTCGATTAGCTTACCTTTCAAGCGGATTGGCATCACTTGAGGCATCATGCTAAAGAAGGTTTGTGCATGCAGCAAACTCCCCGCTAACGCGACAATATTGATTGCGACCACCATTGGGTTTGCCATAAAGCTTAGCCAGTCTTCCCATGCTTCAGGGCCTTTAACCAAGCAGCCCAAGCCAAAGGTAAGGAATAAGGTAAAGAATATCAGTGGCAGTACCGTGGCTTCACGCAACATGTAGAAGCGGTAGAATGGGTGATCTTTCCACCAAGTACGTGTCATTTCACGAACGTAAGGTTTACGGTTACTCATCCTTATCCCTCCACTTTCTTTGGTGAACCGTCAGGTTTTAGCATGGCAATCACGAAGTCCATTGAAGACTCAACTTTGCCTTGGTTGACGGCTGCTGCTGGATCAACGTGTTTTGGACACACTTCAGAGCAGTAACCAACAAAGGTACAACCCCAAGCACCGTTATCACCATTGATAAGCTTCATACGCTCGGCTTTACCATGGTCACGGCTATCTAAGTTGTAGCGATGAGCAAGGGTTAACGCCGCAGGGCCAATAAACTCAGGGTTCAAACCGAACTGAGGGCAGGCCGCGTAGCAAAGACCGCAGTTAATACAACCAGCAAATTGTTTGTATTTGGCCATTTGCTCTGGCGTTTGTAAGTTGGTGCCATCTTCAGGTTTACGATCGTTGCCAATGATGTAGGGTTTAATGGCTTCAAGACGCTCGATAAACGAAGTCATATCCACGATCAAATCTTTTTCAATTGGGAAGTTGGCTAAAGGTTCAATTTTCACGCCATTAGGGTAATCGCGCAGGAAGCTTTTACAAGCCAATTTAGGTACGCCATTGACCATCACACCACATGAACCGCAGATCGCCATACGGCAAGACCAGCGATAAGAGAGATCCTTATCGAGGTTATCTTTGATGTAGCCAATCGCGTCGAGCACTGACATGGTGTCATCAAAGGGAACTTCAAACGCTTGCAGGCGTGGCTTAGCATCTTTTTCTGGGTCGTAGCGCAAAATGTCTACTTTTTGAATGCGATTTGCTGACATTATTTTTGCTCCTCTGCGCTTTTCTCTGCTGCGGCTTTTTCCGCGGCAGCAGCCTGCTCTGCCGCTTCACCATAGAGACGAGCTTTCGGCTGAGATTTCGTGATCTTAACCGCGCTGTAGTCGATACTTGGAGCGGCATCAGGTTGATAGAAAGCTAAAGAGTGCTTGAGGTAGTTCACATCATCACGCTCAGTACAACCTTCGTCTAAACGCTGATGCGCACCGCGAGATTCTTTACGCAAGATAGCTGAGTGAACCATAGCTTCAGCCACTTCAAGGCCATAACCGACTTCGATAGCGTACAGAAGGTCGGTGTTGAACACTTTGCCTTTATCTTTAATGCTAATGTTCTTGTAGCGTGCTTTTAGCTCGGTGATTTTATCAATCGTCGCTTGCATTAAATCTTCTTGGCGGTAGATACCACAACCCGCTTCCATGGTGTGACCCATCTCAGTGCGAATGGTGGCCCAGTTTTCATCACCTTCTTGGTTCATTAACGCTGCAATACGCTCTTCTACGGCTTTGACTTGTTTGGCGATAGATTCATCGTTCCAACCTTTGAATTCCGCTGCGCGTTTCACTGCACTTTCACCCGCAACGCGGCCAAAGACCACAAATTCAGCTAACGAGTTAGAACCCAAACGGTTTGCACCATGCAAGCCAACCGAGGCACATTCGCCGACAGCAAACAGACCTTTGATGCGCGTTTCACACTGACCGTCCGTTTCGATACCACCCATGGTGTAGTGTACGGTTGGGCGAATTGGGATCGGCTCTTTTGCTGGGTCAACGTTGACGTAAGCTTTCGCCAATTCGCAGATAAACGGCAAACGCTCTTGTAAGTACTCTTCACCGAGGTGGCGAAGATCAAGCAGCACCACATCACCAAGCGGATGTTTGATGGTGTTGCCTTTCTGTTGTTCATGCCAGAAAGCTTGAGAAACTTTGTCGCGAGGACCGAGTTCCATGTATTTGTTTTTAGGCTGACCCACTGGAGTTTCTGGGCCCATACCGTAATCTTGCAGATAACGATAGCCATTTTTATTGACGATGATACCACCTTCACCGCGGCAGCCTTCCGTCATCAAAATACCCGTGCCAGGTAGGCCAGTTGGGTGGTATTGCACGAACTCCATATCGCGTAGAGGGACGCCATGACGATAAGCCATCGCCATACCATCACCGGTTACAATGCCGCCGTTGGTGTTGCAGTGGTACACACGGCCCGCGCCACCAGTGGCTAATACCACAGATTTTGCTTTGATGGTTACTAGCTCACCTTCGGACATATGAATCGCGATAAGCCCTTGAACTTCGCCATCTTCAACAAGTAGATCCACCACGAAATACTCATCAAATCGATTAATTTGTGGATACTTCATTGAAGTTTGGAAGAGGGTGTGAAGCATGTGGAAGCCTGTTTTGTCAGCCGCAAACCAAGTGCGTTCGACTTTCATGCCTCCAAAACGGCGTACGTTGACTTCGCCATTTTCTTTACGGCTCCATGGGCAACCCCACTGTTCCATTTGCACCATCTCGCGGGTCGAGTTGGCTACAAAATATTCAACAACATCCTGTTCACATAGCCAATCTCCCCCACCAACGGTATCGTTGAAGTGGTTGTCAAGGCTATCTTCTTCCTTGATAACTGCTGCTGAGCCTCCTTCCGCTGCAACCGTATGAGATCGCATAGGATAAACTTTAGAAATCAGAGCAACTTCTAAATCAGGGTTTGCTTCAGCGGCTGCAATTGCAGTGCGAAGACCAGCGCCGCCTGCGCCGATGACTGCGATATCTGTGGTGATAATTTGCACAGTTATCCTCCGGTGTGTGATGCGGAAAATCCGCTTGTTATAGTTAAAGGTTCGTAAGCCTTAAGTGGTACGGGTAGTGTAGAAGAGCTGTGTAAGGAAAAAATTGATTCTGTTAGGTTTTTGCTTCGGAAGTGCAAGCGCGAGCATACTTATTTTTCTTTGTGTGATAATAATCACGTTAGAATTTGGAATTGCGCTTTAAGTCAGTAAAATTCATATCATCCAAACTTATGTGTGCCAGAACATGAATAGAAAAAACTGGATGCCAACCGCATCAATATCACAACTCAAACAGCGTGCTCAGTTACTCAAGCAGATCCGCCATTTCTTTGAACTACGAGATGTATTGGAAGTCGATACACCAGCCATGAGTCATGCCACGGTAACCGACATTCATTTGCAAACCTTCCAAACCCAATTTGTTGGCCCAGGGTATGCTGATGGCCGTCAACTTTATTTAATGACGAGCCCAGAGTTTCATATGAAACGACTTTTGGCGGCGGGGAGTGGTTCGATTTATCAGATCAATAAAGCGTTTCGCAACGAGGAAAATGGCCGCTATCACAACCCAGAATTTACGATGTTAGAGTGGTATCGGGTTGGTTTTACTCACCATGATTTAATGGATGAGATGGATCAATTACTGCAACTTATTTTGCAGTGTGGATCGGCGCAGAAGATGAGTTACCAACAAGCATTTTTGCAGGTACTTGGGGTTTGTCCGTTAGAAGGCTCAATGGACGAGTTAAAAGCGGCTGCGAGCCGATTAGGTCTAAGTGACATTGCTGAGCCAGAAGAGGATAGAGATACCTTACTGCAACTGCTATTTAGTGTCGGTGTTGAGGCGGAAATTGGTCAACAGGTACCCGTTTTTGTTTACGATTTTCCTGCATCACAAGCGGCACTAGCTAAGATTAACCCGCAAGATCATCGTGTTGCGGATCGCTTTGAGGTCTACTTCAAAGGGATTGAACTTGCGAATGGTTTTCATGAGCTGGACAACCCACAAGAGCAACTGGCCCGTTTTGAAGCGGATAACCAAAAGCGTAAAACGATGGGGCTGGTCGAACAGCCGATTGATTACCATTTGATAGCAGCGTTAGAGGCTGGCTTACCTGAATGTTCAGGAGTGGCGCTTGGTATTGATCGCTTGATTATGCTGGCGTTAGGCCAAGATCATATTGATAACGTGACGGCTTTTCCTTTTCCGATAGCTTAAGCTTTTAAGCTGATGTGGATTGCGCGCTTGTAGTGCGATGAGCGCGCTGAAAAACGGCAACAGTTTCTTATTATGCAATGTAAGCCCTCGCGTCTGGCTGACAACCTCGTTATACTCCTTGTCTGATTTTAAGCCCACATTGCAAGAGCACAGAATATGCAAGAGTACATCGAATTTTTCCAACACAATATGATTCTATCTTTGGCATGGGTAGGTATTCTCGTCGCCTTAATCATGAGCATCGTGAAATCAACCACGGCAGCCTATAAAGAGATCACCGCTTCACAAACGACGCTTTTAATGAATCGTGAAAACGGTGTTGTTGTCGATATCCGCACGAAAGATGAATTTAAAAAAGGCCATATTACCGATGCGGTTCACATTTTACCGTCAGATATTAAATCCGGTAACTTGGCTAGCCTTGAAAAGCATAAGTCTGACCCAATCATTGTGGTATGTAAAACGGGTCAAACCGCGCAAGAGAGTGCCAACCTGCTTGCTAAAGCTGGGTTTGAGAATGTGAATTTACTGAAAAATGGTCTTGTAGCTTGGAATGAAGCGAACTTGCCATTGGTTCGTGGCAATAAATAATTCACTGATCGCGGTTATCTTGAACTGAGTGTGCTGGCTGAAAAGCCAGCATTTGATGCTAAGAGTTGTGATGTTTTCCACGTAATCGTGAGCTCATCTAGTCATTCGAAATCAGCTCGGTTAGTCTAAAAGCAACACTGAATTTGTAAGTATTTAAGGATTTAATCATGGCTGAAGCCGCACAACAAACAGCACAACAAAATTTCGCAATTCAACGTATCTTTCTAAAAGATGTCTCTTTTGAAGCGCCAAACTCACCTGTTATGTTCCAAAAAGAGTGGAATCCAGATGTGAAGTTGGATCTTGACACTCAAAGTCGTGATCTGGGTGAAGGTGTGTATGAAGTCGTATTACGCCTAACGGTGACAGTGAAAAACGCGGAAGAAATCGCGTTCTTATGCGAAGTGCAACAAGGTGGTATTTTTACTGCTGAAAAAATGGAAGCGGGTCAACTTGCTCATTGTTTAGGTGCATTCTGCCCGAACATTCTGTTCCCATATGCACGTGAAACAATTTCTAGCTTAGTTGTTAAAGGGACATTCCCACAACTTAACCTTGCACCAGTGAACTTTGATGCATTGTTCATGAACTACCTACAACAACAAGCGACTCAAGGCGAGCAAGCAGAAGCTTAATCGTTAATGACGTGAGATCATTAACGTTGGCGTTCCACGTCAGACTTTGATGATAAAAAATGCACAAAGCATCCCAGATAATGATGGTGCGTTGTGCATTTTTTGTTTATTTCGAATGCCAATACCTCCGTTCCTTGCTACTCCGTATTGAAAGCTGTATCGGAAGGAATTTAGGTATAACATGACAACACGAATAGCAATGGACGAAACAATGACAGATCCTAACAGTATTTACGGTAAAGCGATCACCATGACAGTAGTTGGTGCGGGTTCTTACGGCACATCTCTGGCGATTTCTTTAGCACGTAACGGTGCTAATGTTGTCCTTTGGGGACACGATGCTAAGCATATGGCTCGTCTTGACGCTGATCGTGCTAACCAAGAATTTTTACCCGGTATTGATTTTCCCGATTCGCTGATTGTGGAAACCGATTTGAAAAAAGCGGTACAAGCGAGCCGCGATTTGTTGGTTGTAGTTCCGAGCCACGTATTTGGCCTTGTTATGAAGAGTTTAAAGCCTCACTTGCGTGATGATTCCCGTATTTGTTGGGCAACCAAAGGGCTTGAACCTGAAACGGGCCGGTTACTGATGGATGTGGCCTATGACACCATTGGCGAGCGCTATTCATTGGCAGTGTTATCTGGACCGACTTTTGCTAAAGAGCTGGCGATGGGAATGCCTACTGCAATTTCTGTTGCCTCGCCTGACGCGCAGTTTGTCGAAGATCTGCAAGGCAAAATTCACTGCAGCAAAACTTTCCGCGTTTACGCCAATAGTGATTTTATTGGCATGCAGCTAGGTGGTGCGGTGAAAAACGTGATTGCGATTGGCGCTGGCATGTCCGATGGGATTGGCTTTGGTGCGAATGCGCGTACTGCATTGATTACGCGCGGTCTGGCCGAAATGTGCCGTTTGGGTGCAGCGTTAGGTGCTCAGCCAGAAACTTTTATGGGGATGGCTGGATTGGGTGACTTAGTGCTCACTTGTACCGATAACCAATCACGTAACCGTCGCTTTGGTTTGGCGTTGGGGCAAGGAAAAGATGTGGATACGGCGCAGCAAGAAATTGGCCAAGTGGTTGAAGGTTATCGCAACACCAAAGAGGTGTGGTTATTAGCGGCGCGCATGGAGGTTGAAATGCCAATAGTTGATCAAATCTATCAAGTGCTGTATCAAGGAAAAGATGCGCGTGTTGCAGCACAAGATTTGCTGGCTCGTGATAAAAAAGCAGAACGCTAATTCATTGCTCATGATTAGGCACAAAGCCTATTAGCAATCTACATTGACGCTCTAGAGATTGGATGAGGAAGGGTGATCAACCAACGATGAAACATTGCGAAAAACTCAAAGTGTGGCAAGCCATAGTCAAAGAGGCGCGCGAGCAGTCAGAACAAGAACCGATGCTGGCCAGTTTTTATCATGCCACTATTATTAAGCATGATAGTTTAAGCTCGGCCTTGAGCTACATTCTTGCCAATAAGCTGAATACGGCCTCAATGCCTGCGATGGCGGTGCGTGAAGTGGTCGAAGAGGCATTTGCCGCAGACCCCAGCATTATGGAAGCGGCGGCGTGTGACATCTGCGCGACTGTCAATCGCGACCCCGCGGTATCTATGTTTTCAATGCCTCTACTTTATCTCAAGGGCTACCATGCCTTACAAGGCTATCGCGTCGCGAACTGGTTATGGAAGCAAGGTCGAGTAGCGTTGGCTACCTATTTTCAAAACCAAATTTCGGTAGCTTGCCAAGTGGACATCCATCCTGCTGCACGTATTGGCCGCGGCATCATGCTTGACCATGCCACAGGTATTGTGATCGGTGAAACCGCGGTGGTGGAGAATGATGTCTCGATTTTGCAAGATGTAACGCTAGGCGGAACGGGTAAAGAGTGCGGCGATCGCCACCCGAAAATTCGTGAAGGCGTGATGATTGGCGCGGGTGCCAAAATTCTCGGTAATATTGAAGTGGGCGAAGGGGCGAAAATTGGTTCTTGTTCGGTGGTATTGCAAGCGGTGCCTCCGCACACTACCGTCGCTGGAGTGCCAGCCAAAATTGTCGGTCGTCCGCAAACCGACAAGCCTTCGTTAGATATGGACCAACAATTTAATGGCCGCTCTCAAAGTTTCATTGCCGGTGATGGTATTTGATTTGGTCGCGGAAAACAAAAAGGGTGATGCTCACAGAGCATCACCCTTTTTTATGGTTGGCATTAAGCCATTGCATCGAGTTCAGCAAGCACTTCTTCAGCCCAATCAACCCACGCTTGGCGAACCAGTAGGTTGCGGCGTAGTGTTAGACGCTCAAGGCGCTGTAGCTTATCGAGAGTAGCTGGTGTTGCATAGTACGCAGACTCAATCTCTTTGTAGTGAGCAACCAGTTTTTTCGATTCTTCAACCAATTCACCCAGTTGAATTCGGTAAGGTGTTGCTGGTTGTACCGCGCAAGCGATCAATTTAGCGCTAAATTCATCACGTACGGTTGGGTGAGCTGTAGGTTGGTCAAACCATTCACCTAAAGCGCTGCGACCTGCATCGGTGATGGAGTAAACTTTACGATCTGGCTTGCCATCTTGCGGTTCTAATACACAAGTGACTAGGCCTTGTTGACCCATTTTATTCAGTTCGCGGTAAACTTGTTGGTGGCTGGCTTTCCAAAAATAGCCAATGCTTGAAGAGAACTCTTTTGTGATGTCGTACCCTGTGGCATCGCGAGTGCTCAAAACAGTGAGGATAACGTGTGGTAATGACATGTCTTTAATCCAAATGGTTAATAAACTCAAAAACAACTTGCTCAAACTCGTGTTGTGCTTCTGATGGCATCAATCATGAATGAGTTTAAGCAACACCCACCGTTCTATTGACGGAGTGGGTTGTGTCACCTTAAAAAGCCGTTTATCACCTAGGATTATATGCGTGACGCATATCGACCTGCGATTTGTTATGTTTGTATGCTACCGCAGAGGAGCAGTAGTATATCTAAATAATAAGCATAAAGTAGAATACTTTGTTAGTTTAGCTTAAAAAACTGATAATATGCTCAATAATTTTTGTGATTTAAAATAAAAAGCCGCACAGAGGCGGCCTTTTAGCTAGTTTGTGAAATAAAATGCTGTTACTTAGCCTGTGTTACGCATTCCTGCTGCAATACCCGCGATAGTCACCATTAAGGCTTCTTCTAACTCTGCTGGTGCGGTTTCGGTTTTGCGAGTGCGGTACAACAGCTCTGCTTGCAGCATATTTAATGGCTCAACATAGATATTGCGCAAACGGATTGACTCTTGACCCCAAGGATCGCTTTGCATCAAGTTCTCATTGTTTTCTACATTTAACACCGCTTTGATGTCTTTCTGTAATTGAGAGCGCAAACGCTCACCGAGTGGGCGTAACGATTCATCGACTAGGCGTTCATCGTAATAGCGTGAGATTTCAATGTTGCACTTGGAGTAAACCATCTCTAGCATGCCCAAACGCGTTGAGAAAAATGGCCATTCACGGCACATCTCTTCCAGCAGTGCTTGGTGTCCTTTATCGATAGAAAACTGAATTGCTTCTCCCGCACCTAGCCAGGCTGGTAGCACGAGGCGGTTTTGGCTCCAAGAGAAGATCCACGGGATTGCACGTAAGCTTTCGACCCCACCATTAGGGTTGCGTTTAGCCGGACGTGAACCGAGCGGTAATTTACCCAGCTCTAGCTCTGGCGTTGCTTGGCGGAAGTACGGGACAAAGTCCGGCTCGCCGCGAACAATATGGCGATACGCTTCGCAAGAGACTTCAGACAATACCTCCATTAAGTCGCGCCAATCTTGTTTTGGCTCTGGTGGTGGCAGCAGGTTTGCTTCTAAAATGGCGCTGGCGTACATCGTAAAACTATTGACCGCTACTTCTGGTAGACCAAGTTTAAAGCGGATCATTTCGCCTTGCTCCGTCACACGCAAGCCACCTTTTAAGCTTTTGGGTGGTTGTGAAAGCAGTGCCGCATGTGCTGGAGCGCCCCCGCGACCAATGGTGCCGCCACGTCCATGGAATAGTGTCAGTTCAATTCCGGCCTCTTCACTGACATTAACCAAAGCTTCCATTGCGCTGTATTGCGCCCAACCGGCGGACATTACACCTGCATCTTTAGCGGAATCAGAGTAACCAATCATCACCATCTGGTGGTTTTGAATAAAGCCACGATAGAGATCAATGCCCATTAGTTGGCGGATCACCGTTTCTGCGTTGTTTAAATCATCCAAAGTTTCGAACAGTGGACAAACGTCCATGCGGTAAGGGCAACCACACTCTTGCAACAATAGATGTACGGCAAGTACATCTGATGCAGTACGAGCCATCGAAATCACATAAGCACCAAAGGCTTCGCGAGGCTGAGAAGCAACGATTTTACAGGTGTCGATCACCTCTTGTACCGCTTCTGAAGGCTGCCAGTCACGAGGTAACAAAGGACGTTTTGAGCTCAACTCATTGGTGAGAAACGCAATTTTGTCTTGCTCGCTCCACTGGTCATAATCACCAATGCCTAAATAACGGGTGAGCTCGGAGATCACATCAGAGTGACGAGTGCTCTCTTGGCGAATATCCAAACGTACAAGATGCACACCAAACGCTTTAATCCGGCGCAGAGTATCAAGCAGCGAGCCATCGGCAATGACGCCCATGCCGCATTGATGTAAAGATTGGTAGCAGGCATAAAGCGGTTCCCACAACTGTGCGATATTTTGCAGTGGTGCTTTGCGTGCCAGTTGTTGGCCATTGATCTTGGCATCCAACACTTCCAGTGTTTCGCTGAGTAGTTCACGCAGGCGTTTGAGAATAGCGCGATAAGGTTCGTGTTCATCTATGCCAGCCAAATCGCGTAGCGCGTCACTGCATTTGGTCATCGACAATTCGCTGACCAGCTCATTGATATCACCTAGGTAGAGATCGGCCGCTTTCCAGCGAGAAAGCAGCATTACTTCACGGGTGATTTTATGAGTCACAAAGGGGTTACCATCACGGTCGCCGCCCATCCACGAAGAGAAATGCACAGGGCGTGCATCAATTGGTAGTCCTTCACCTAAGTAGTTGGTGAGGTGCTCATCAAATTCACGAAGAAAATCAGGCACGGCTTGCCATAGAGAATTTTCCACCACCGCAAAGCCCCATTTTGCTTCATCCAGTGGCGTAGGGCGCTGCTTACGAATCACATCTGAATGCCAGCTTTGCGCGATCAACTGTTCTAAACGGCGTTCGGTTTTTTGGCGCTCTTTAAATGAAAGGTCACTGAGTTCAAGCTTGGAGAGACACTCGTTAATTTTCACCAGCTTGTTGATCATCGTGCGGCGTGTAATTTCGGTTGGGTGAGCCGTTAGCACTAACTCGATATTGAGATCGCGTACCGCTTGAGCAGCATCCAATTTACTGATTTTATTTTGATTCAGTTTAGTAAACAGTAAATTAATCGCATCAGGCTCACACACATGTTCTTCACAGTGACGTGAAATGGTGTGGTACTGCTCGGCCATGTTGGTTAAGTTAAGAAATTGGTTGAATGCCCGCGCTACTGGGGTGAGCTGTTCGTTGGGAAGGTTTTTGATCTCTTCAACCAAGCTGTCTCGGTCGGCTTGATTGCCATTACGGGCTGATTTTGAAAGTTTTCGGATGGTTTCCACTTTCTCTAAGATAACGTCACCATGGGCGTCCTGAATGGTGTTGCCCAGCAAACGGCCAAGCATGCTCACGTTACTTTTGAGCGCAGCGTATTTTTCGTTCATTGTCATCCTGCCTTGTAAAAAAATTACATCCATTGTTCCTTGCTAAGTACACAATCTAGCGAAAAGATCCCTGTAGAGTCAAATAAAGCCGACTATTTTTACGATTATTGCTGAATGTTATTGAACGTGATCATTTGGTGAATAATTGGCGTAAATTACTGAAATTTTATTACAAAAATGCCCGACCGTAGAAACCCGGTCAGGCATTTATCGCTTGAGTAAGCTTGGTAGGCTAGAAGCAGTATTTATACATTGCTTTGGACAAAATCGAGATGGTTGGATCAATAAATTCAAACGCTAGGAATTCATCCGGTTGATGCGCTTGATCGATCGAACCTGGGCCGAGTACTAGTGTTGGGCATAATTGTTGTAAGAACGGTGCTTCAGTACAGTAATTCACGGTTTGTGAAGCGGTATTGCAAATCTCTTCAATGTTGCCAATAAAGGGGTGATCATGCTGACATTCATAACCCGGAATCGCATCATGCAGCGCGGTAATCTCAATGCGACCGGGCCATTTTGCACTGACTTCATTCAGTGCATTGCGCAGCAAGTTATCGAGCCCATCTAGACTCATGCCGGGCAGCGGGCGCACATCGTAATGCAATTCGCAGCAGCCACAAATGCGGTTTGGACTATCGCCACCGTGGATATGGCCGAGGTTCAAAGTGGGGTGAGGAATGGCAAAGCCTGGGTGATGGTACTCTTTGATCAATTTGTCGCGCAGTTGCATTAACGCGAACAGCACTTCATGCATGATTTCGATGGCATTTACGCCCAGAGCAGGATCAGACGAGTGGCCCGATTTTCCTGTCACTCGAATAGCGTTGGCTACGTGGCCTTTATGGCCGCGGATGGGCACAAGGCTAGTCGGCTCACCAATAATGCAGTAATCCGGTTGAAATGGTGCATGTTCAGTGAAATGACGTGCGCCGAGCATGGTGGTTTCTTCATCACAGGTCGCCAACACATACAGCGGTTTACTCTGTTTACTCCAATCGACTTTTTTCACCGCTTCGTAGATAAAAGCAAAAAAGCCTTTCATGTCTGCCGTGCCTAAGCCATAGAAACGATCATTGGCTTGCGTTAACGCGTGCGGTTCAAAATTCCAACGTCCTTCATCAAACGGAACGGTATCACTGTGCCCCGCGAGCAGTAGGCCACCTTCACCGCTGCCTTTCTTAGCCACTAAATTGTATTTTCCCGGCGCGACTTCAATGGTTTCGACGGTAAAACCTAAGCTGGAAAACCAGCTTGCCAATTTATCAATCACACCCTGGTTACCTTCGTCCCAACGAGCATCTGTGGAGCTGATGGAAGAGGTCGAAATCAGACCTTGGTAAACCTCAAGAAAACTGGGTAATTGCATATTATCTTTGCTCCTAGTATTGACAGAGTAATTGCGAGAAGGTAAAACACATATTAAATCACTTTGTGTGAATAAAAAACCGAGTTAAGTATCTTTTTTTGAAATTTATAGTCATTTTTAGATTGTCTTTTTTACCTTGAAATTGGATGTCACGAGATGTTGAAAACCACAATTATCGGAGCTAGCGGTTATACCGGCGCTGAGTTGGCGTATATGGTGCAAAAACACCCACAACTCACGCTATCAGGTTTATACGTTTCCGCCAATAGCCTAGATGCTGGAAAACCAATGGCTGAGCTGCATGGCAAACTCTCCGGTATTGTCGACATGCAGGTACAACCATTAATGGATCCGGTGAGCGTTGCAAGCCAATGTGATGTGGTGTTTTTAGCTACGGCTCATGAGGTGAGCCATGATCTCGCGCCTATTTTTCTTGCGCAAAATTGTCAAGTTTTCGACCTTTCTGGTGCTTTTCGCGTCAAAGGTGATGATTTTTACCAAAATTACTATGGTTTTAAACATCAACACCCTAAATGGTTAGAAAACGCGGTTTATGGACTGGCGGAATGGAATTGTGAGGCAATTAAGCAGAGCCAATTGATCGCTGTTGCGGGTTGCTATCCAACCGCATCGCAACTTGCGATAAAGCCTTTGGTTGAAGCGGGTTTGTTAGATACAACTCAATGGCCGGTGATTAATGCCACCAGCGGTGTCACAGGCGCGGGCAGAAAAGCGACATTAACCAACAGTTTTTGTGAAGTGAGTTTACAGCCATACGGCGTGTTTACTCATCGCCACCAACCTGAAATCGTCGCCCATTTAGGATGTGATGTGATTTTTACGCCTCACTTAGGGAATTTCAAACGCGGTATTTTGGCCACCGTGACGATGAAGCTTGCATCAGGTATTTCAGAGCAACAAGTCAGCCATGCTTTTGAGAAGGCGTACGCTAACAAACCAGCGGTTCGGCTCAAATCAACCTTGCCGAGCATCAAAGATGTTGAATTTACACCATTTTGCGACCTCGGTTGGCGAGTGCAAGGTGAGCATATTATCGTCGTGTCCGCGATCGATAATTTATTAAAGGGGGCATCGAGCCAAGCGATGCAGTGTTTAAATATTCATTACGGTTTTTCTGAGCTAACGGCTTTGGTGTAACGCACCAAGCGTAAGGGTTAAATATGACAGATACAAAGCAAAATCCATTAGTGATTAAGTTAGGCGGCGCGGCGCTGTCTTGTTCTGAAACGCTAAGCAAACTGTTTGGCGCAATCGCACTGTATCAAGCCCAAGCTCAGCGACGAATTGTCATCGTGCACGGGGGCGGTTATCTCGTCGATGACCTGATGGCGAAATTACAACTAAAAACCGTGAAGAAAGAAGGTTTGCGTGTCACGCCTTATGACCAAATTCCGCTGATTGCAGGCGCGCTGGCTGGAACAGCCAACAAAATGCTGCAAGGGCAAGCGATTAAAGATGGCTTAAATGCGGTTGGTTTATCGCTCGCTGATGGCGGGTTATGCAAAGTCGAAGAGTTGGATCCAGAACTCGGCGCAGTGGGCAAGGCTTCTCCTGGTGATTCACAAATCGTGCAAGCGATTTTAGCCGCTGGTGGTTTGCCTATTATCAGCTCGATTGGCCTGACCGCTGATGGCCAAATGATGAATGTCAACGCCGATCAAGCAGCCGTTGCAGTGGCTGGCGCATTGGACGCAGAACTCGTTCTGCTTTCCGATGTGAGCGGCGTGCTGGATGGCAAAGGCCATTTGTTGTCGAGCCTCAATGAGCAGCAGGCCAATGCGCTGATTAAAGGCAAAGTGATCACGGATGGCATGATTGTCAAAGTGAAAGCGGCGCTGGAAGCGGCAAATGATTTAGGTCGCCCGATTGAAGTGGCGACATGGCGTTACCCAGATAAGCTCAGCAAATTGTTTGCGGGCGAAAGTATCGGGACCCAATTTTTACCTCAATAAACGTATTTAATCAGTTGTTGATAACAGCTGTAAGTAATTAATCACCCAGAGCACTGACCGCCAAGCGCAGCGCCGGGAAATGGAGAAAGTAAGATGAGCAAGGTTCAAGTCAATAAAGTCGTTGTCGCATACTCTGGCGGTCTAGATACCTCGGTAATCATTCCGTGGTTAAAAGAAAACTACGATTGTGAAGTGGTTGCCTTTGTTGCCGATGTCGGCCAAGGTGAAGAAGAATTGGTCGGCATTGAAGAGAAAGCGAAAGCGTCTGGCGCGTCAGAGTGTTATGTGGTCGATCTTAAAGAAGAGATGGTCGCTGAATACATCTACCCAACACTAAAAACAGGTGCTTATTACGAAGGTAAATACCTGCTTGGGACGTCAATGGCTCGCCCAATCATTGCCAAAGCGCAAGTTGAAGTAGCGCGTAAAGTGGGTGCCGATGCGCTGTGTCACGGCTGTACGGGGAAAGGTAATGACCAAGTGCGTTTTGAAGGTGCGTTTGCAGCCCTAGCGCCTGATTTACATGTGATTGCCCCTTGGCGTGAGTGGGACATCGTGAGTCGTGAAGAGTGTCTTGATTTCCTTGCTGAGCGTAACATTCCTTGCGCCGCTTCATTGACGAAAATTTACTCGCGTGATGCGAACGCGTGGCACATTTCGACCGAAGGTGGCGTGCTTGAGAGTACTTGGAACGCCCCTAATGAGGATTGCTGGGTATGGACAGTAGATCCAGAACAAGCACCAAATGAACCAGAGTTTGTCACATTGCAGGTCGCGAAAGGCGAAGTTGTTGGCGTCGATGGTGAACTGATGACGCCTTACAACGCACTCGTTTACCTTAATGAGAAAGGCTCTAAACACGGCGTTGGTCGTATCGACATCGTCGAAAACCGTTTGGTTGGTATGAAGTCTCGTGGTTGTTATGAAACCCCAGGAGGCACCATCATGATGGAAGCGTTGCGTGCTGTTGAGCAGTTAGTGCTCGATAAAGCCTCATTCGAATTTCGTGAAGAACTGGGTGTCAAAGCGTCGCATCTTGTATACGATGGCCGTTGGTTCACTCCGCTGCGTAAATCCATCATGGCTGCAGCCGATGAGCTGGCACAGGATGTTAATGGTGAAGTGGTTGTGAAGCTTTACAAAGGGCAAGCGACAGTGACGCAAAAACGTTCGGAAAACAGCTTGTACTCGGAAGAGTTTGCGACCTTTGGTGAAGATGTTGTGTATGACCAAAGCCACGCAGGCGGCTTCATTCGTCTCTATTCGTTGGCAAGCCGGATCAGAGCGTTGAACGAAGCGAAGAAGAATAAAGCCTAGGTTAACACCCAAGGTAGAGACACAAAAATAACAATAAAAGATCGCTCTAGTAGCGATCTTTATTATAAAAATGATTGAGCAATTTGATGTGGTCACGCTCAGTCGCGACCTAAGAGCAGGAGATACGCAATGGCATTATGGGGCGGTAGATTTACCCAAGCAGCAGACACGAGGTTCAAAGAGTTCAACGATTCACTTCGCTTTGATTACCGATTGGCTGAACAAGACATTGTGGGCTCTATAGCATGGTCAAAGGCGTTGGTGTCAGTGAATGTTTTGGGCGAAGAGGAGCAGCAAAAACTAGAACTTGCGCTCAACGAACTCAAACTGGAAGTGATGGAAGATCCTGAGCAGATCTTACGCTCTGATGCAGAAGATATTCACTCTTGGGTTGAGCAGCAGTTGATCAGTAAAGTGGGTGATTTAGGCAAAAAGCTGCACACTGGGCGCTCTCGTAATGACCAAGTCGCGACCGATTTAAAATTGTGGTGCCGCCAGCAGGGTCAGCAATTACTGTTGGGGTTAGATCGCCTGCAAACGAAATTAGTGTCGGTTGCTCAGCAGCACCAAGCGACGGTTTTGCCCGGTTATACCCACCTGCAACGTGCGCAACCAGTGACCTTTGCGCATTGGTGTTTGGCCTATGTTGAAATGTTTGAGCGTGATTACTCTCGTTTAAATGATGCGATTAAGCGCCTTGATACTTGCCCGCTTGGCTCCGGCGCGCTGGCAGGTACGGCCTATCCGATTGATCGTGAACAGCTTGCTCATCATTTAGGGTTTCGCCGTGCCACGCGTAACTCGCTCGATTCAGTATCCGACCGAGATCACGTGATGGAATTGATGTCGGTGGCGTCGATCTCGATGCTGCATTTATCGCGCTTGGCGGAAGATATGATCTTCTACAACTCGGGTGAGTCTGGTTTTATCGAACTGGCTGACACCGTGACTTCGGGTTCATCCTTGATGCCGCAAAAGAAAAACCCTGATGCATTAGAGCTGATCCGTGGCAAAACTGGCCGTGTTTATGGCTCGCTTGCGGGCATGATGATGACGGTCAAAGCCTTACCATTGGCTTATAACAAAGATATGCAAGAAGACAAAGAAGGGCTGTTTGACGCGCTGGATACTTGGAACGACTGCATGGAAATGGCTGCGCTTTGCTTTGATGGCATCAAAATTAAAACCGAACGGACTTTAGAAGCGGCCAAACAAGGCTATGCCAATGCTACCGAATTAGCTGATTATTTAGTCGCCAAAGGGATCCCTTTCCGTGAAGCGCACCATATTGTGGGCGTAGCGGTGGTTGGCGCGATCGCGAAAGGGTGTGCGCTTGAAGAACTGACCCTTGCCGAGCTTAAAGAGTTTTCGTCGGTCATTGAAGATGATGTTTATGCGATCCTCACTATTGAATCTTGCTTAGAAAAACGCAGCGCTTTAGGTGGCGTTTCGCCAAAACAAGTGGCCTATGCGGTTGATCAAGCCAAAGCGCGTTTAGACAAACGTGACACCACGGCGGTGAAAGTTCGTCCTGCCCGTTTGACGGATATTGAAACGCTAGAAAGTATGGTCACTTATTGGGCGAATATGGGAGAAAATCTGCCTCGTTCACGCAATGAGTTGGTGCGCGATATTGGTTCATTTGCCGTGGCGGAACACCATGGTGAAGTGACGGGATGCGCCTCGTTATATGTCTATGACTCTGGGTTGGCTGAAATTCGTTCGCTTGGTGTAGAAGCAGGTTGGCAAGGTCAAGGACAAGGAAAAGCGATCGTCTCGTATTTGGTGAATAAAGCGCGGCAAATGGCGATTAAGAAAGTGTTTGTTCTGACTCGAACGCCAGAGTTTTTCATGAAGCATGATTTTATTCCAACCTCAAAAAGCTTACTGCCAGAGAAAGTGCTCAAAGATTGTGAACAATGCCCACGGCAGCACGCTTGTGATGAAGTGGCGCTTGAGATCAATTTGGTTGAGCAGATCATCAAGCGAGTCAACGTCGCTTAATGCGTTGATTACCAACGCGATCATTGCCGTTAATGAGGCCTTGGAAAAAGATCTCAAAAAGATCGAATGATCACGGAACAATTTAAGAAAAGCGTGGTCTATAACTGTACCACTGCTTTTTCTTAGAAGAATCTAAGAAGGCCCCAAACCTACTATTGGTTCTGGGGCTTTTTCTTTTGTGCTCTTTAGCTTTTTATTTGTCGCGCCCTTGCCGCTTACGCCAAGGGAGTACCACAAACTTCATCCACAGATGTAAAAACAGCAAACCGTTAAAGGCAAAGCCCGCTATTAGCAAGCTGATCGATTCAATGGTTTTAGGGTTCTCCCTGTATAACCACCACCACACAAGCCAGCACCCAACTGACAAAACAGTGAGCTGATCCATACAACGTTGGCAGCGGCCGATTTTTTTCCAAAACCACGAAGATTGGCAGTTATTGCAAGGCATAAGCGCGTTCATTAAAGAGAAAATAACGGCAGTATAACGTGCGCGAAGGTGTGAGTCTAAGGCGTGGCTGAAACTAAAGCGTATAAAAAACGGCCGCACAAGGGCGACCGCATGAATGGATGTTGAAAATTAACAGCCCGGACCGCAGTCCATGCAATGCTTTATCATCTCAGGACCTAAATGCAGTTTAGCGTTTAGATCACGCAGCGCGGTGCGCACGCCTTCTTCAATTACGGGGTGATAAAAAGGCATATCCAACATCTGTGAAATCGTCATCTGATTTTGATGTGCCCACGCCAGTAAATGAGCCAAGTGCTCCGCATTCGGTCCCATCATTTCAGCGCCTAAAAATCGCCCTGTTCCTTGTTCGCCATACACATGCAATAACCCTTTATTGCGCAGCATGACGCGTGAACGGCCTTGATTTTCAAACGACACAGTACCGATAGCAAAACAGCCACAATTTCCTAAACGAGTGGTTAGCTGTTTGTAGGATTCACCGACCATCGCAATTTGTGGGTCTGAAAAAACCGCTGAGATAGAGGAACGACGAAGCCCGGCACGAATATCTGGGTAGCGGCCAGCGTTATCCCCTGCAATACGACCTTGATCGGCTGCTTCATGAAGCAGTGGCAGTTGATTACTGGCATCACCAGCAATGAAAATACTGTCTACAGAGGTTTGCAGCGTATAGTGATCGGCCGTTGGTACGCCGCGCGCATCAAGGGCTACATCGGTATTTTCAAGTGCCAATTTATCTACGTTCGGGCGACGACCGGTTGCCGCCAACACATAGTCAACGACAAATGTCTCGAGCTGCCCTTCACGGTTGATGAATTGGATTTCAACTTTGTCGTTTTGGCCTGTTGGAGAAGCAATGCGTTTCATGCTTTCCACTTTAACGTCAGCGTCTAAATAGAATTCTTCCTTAAACGTTTTATCAGCGTAAGCCATCACATCAGGGTCGGTTAATGGGCCAACTTGTCCACCAATGCCGAACAGCTTTACTTTCACCCCTAAACGATGCAAGGCTTGGCCTAGTTCTAAGCCAATAACTCCCGGGCCAAATACGGCAACAGATTCGGGTAAGTCGTCCCACTCAAATAGGTCATCATTAATGATTAAGCGATCGCCAAGTTCATGCCATACCGCGGGGTAGGCTGGGCGAGAACCGGTAGCAATCACGATCCGCTTGGCGCTGATTCGTGTATGGTTGTCGACCTGTAGGGTGTGGTTGTCGATAAATTGGGCGTAGCCTGAGATTTTGTCTTCAGCGGGGATCTCCTCAACGCCTTCAAGCACAAATCCGACAAAGCGGTCACGTTCACGTTTTACCCGCGCCATCACTTCACGTCCATTAATGACAATTTCACCTTGAGGATGAACACCAAAAGCAGGAGCTTTGTGGATGTGATGGACGCTTTCAGCGGCCGCAATCAGTAACTTAGATGGCATGCAGCCGACGCGAGCGCATGTGGTTCCGTATGGGCCACCTTCGATCATGACGACACTAGTCGTATGTGCTTTTGCTGCACGATAAGCGCCGAGTCCTGCGGTCCCACCACCAATAATGGCTACATCAACGTTTAACTGTTTCATCATCGCTTTCTCTAAATTTGGAATGTGAATAGTCGATGGCAACATTTAATAATGCTGTCATTGAGTCTAAATGAGGAGGATGCCCTAGGAAGATTTTCCTAGGGCAGGCGTGATTAGCCCAGGTAAGCTTCTAGCTCTTCGCTGCCGCCGATGTGTTTACCACCAACGAAAACTTGCGGAACGGTGGTACGGCCTGTGATAGCTCGTAAGCTCACTGTGGTTGCATCTTTACCCAATACCACTTCTTCATATTGAAGACCGTGGTCAATCAAGAGTTGTTTTGCTTTAGTGCAGAATGGGCAACCTGGTTTAGTAAATACGGTAACCGATTCTTGTGTTTTATAGTTAGGTGCAATGTATTTCAGCATGGTGTCAGCATCTGATACTTTGAACGGGTCACCCGGTTCATCAGCTTCGATAAACATTTTTTCGATGATGCCATCTTTGACTAGCATGCTGTAACGCCATGAACGTTTGCCAAAACCGATTTGGCTTTTATCAACTAACATACCCATGCCGTCAGTAAATTCGCCATTGCCATCAGGAATGAAAGTAATATTCTCTGCTTCTTGGTCTGCTTTCCAAGCATTCATCACAAAGGTATCGTTCACCGAAACACATAGGATGTCATCAACGCCATGCTCTTTAAACACCGGGTACAGTTCGTTGTAACGCGGCAAGTGGCTTGATGAACAGGTTGGGGTGAAGGCACCTGGCAAGCTAAATACGATAACGGTTTTACCTTTGAATAATTGATCTGTTGTGAGATTAACCCAAGCATCACCTTGACGAGTAGGGAAAGTGACTTGTGGTACCGCTTGGCCTTCTTTAGATACTAACATTCTATTTTCCTTGTGATTTTCTAAGTTAGGTTATGATTTTAAGAGCCGCTGCTCTCATTTGTTGAAGCCATTATGGAAGAAAACCTTTGATAGCTCCAATCGTTTGATGCTATGGTTTTGATAGGTGGATTCTATTGAGATTGAAGATGAACATTCGTGATTTTGAGTACTTAGTATCATTAGCTGAACATAAACATTTTCGTAAAGCAGCAGAAGCTTGTTTTGTGAGCCAGCCAACACTCAGTGGCCAGATCCGCAAACTGGAAGATGAGCTGGGAACAGTATTATTAGAGCGCAGCAGTCGCCGAGTATTGTTCACCGATTCGGGCCTGCAATTGGTCGATCAGGCCAAACGTATTTTAAGTGAAATCAAAACCTTTAGAGATATGGCCAGCGGCCAAGGCGGCTCGATGAGTGGTCCTATCCATATTGGATTCATTCCCACTTTAGGCCCCTACCTTTTGCCGCGCATTGTGCCTTTTTTAAAAGAGCAATTTCCTGAACTGGAGCTCTATTTACACGAAGCGCAAACCCAACAGCTTGTGCGCCAGTTAGAAGATGGAAAACTCGATTGTTTAGTGCTGGCCTCCGTTGCGGAAACAGCTCACTTTAAAGAGATTGATCTGTATGACGAAGCATTGAGTATTGCCGTGCCTAGTGGGCATGAATGGGCTGCAAAAAGTGAAGTAAGTATGTTGGATTTGAAAGGGCGAACGGTATTGGCTTTAGGTGACGGTCATTGCTTACGCGATCAAGCCTTAGGTTTCTGTTTTGCGGCAGGCGCAAAAGATGACGAACGTTTTAAAGCGACCAGCTTAGAGACGCTGCGTAATATGGTCGCAGCGGGTGGGGGAATTACCCTGTTACCTGAGCTCTCTTTACCAGATGTCAAAGAGAAGGATGGCGTTTGTTACCTTAAAGCGGTCAACCCGCAGCCTTCACGCCGCTTAGTATTAGCTTATCGGCCGGGATCGCCATTGAGGCAGCGTTTTGAGCAGTTGGCTCACGCAATCAAAACAAAGCTAAATGAGAAATAAAAAAAGAGGCTAAATTTAGCCTCTTTTTACTGAGCTTTAGAACAGCTCTTCACCTGTAGGTGAAGAGTAGATGTTGTCAGAGACACTCTCTGCGACATACTCGGTTGGCTCTGTGCCTTGAATGAAGTATTCAAACATCGAGCTTGAATCAAACTTATTGGTTAATAACCCGGTATCGATATCGATTCTTACCCGCACAATATTGGCGGGAATGGGTTTGTCTTGCGCTGGCACATCGACCAGTACTTGACGCATAAAATCAATCCAAGCGGGTTGTGCCGTTTTTGCTCCCGCTTCTGCACCGGATACACCATCGTCATCTACATTGCTGTTTTCGGTTGTCCTACCTAAGTTGCGGTTATGATCATCAAATCCGACCCAAGCAATAGCGACCATGCCCGGAGCATAGCCGTTGTACCACGCATCTTTGGAGTCATTGGTCGTTCCTGTTTTACCACCAATATCACGACGCCCCAGCTTTTGTGCACGCCAGCCTGTACCATTCCAACCCGTTCCTTCACGCCAATTTCCGCCACCCCAAATATTGCTGTACATCATCTCTCGGACAAGAAATGCGTTTTGTTCGGAAATTACTTGTGGAGCATAGTGCGATGCAACATCTTGTTCATCGAACTCATTTGTGTCTGGGGTGCATTGCTGTTGGCAAACGACTTTTGGTGTGGCTTGATACTCAAGTTTGCCAAAGGGATCTTCAACTTTGCTGATGTAATAGGGTTCAACATAATAGCCGCCATTGGCAAACACGGAATAGCCTTGCGCCATCTTAACCGGCGTTAAGCTTCCCGCACCTAAGGCAATGGTTTCTGAGCGTGGTACTTGGTCAATATCAAAACCAAAGCGAGTGAGATACTCACGTGTTTCATCCAGCCCAACAGCGCGTAGCACTCTCACCGCCATCACGTTTTTGGATTGAGCCAAGCCAACGCGAAGACGAGTTGGCCCAATATAAGTCGGTGGTGAGTTTTTAGGACGCCATGCTGTACCTTGGCTTTGGTCCCACTGGTTAATCGGCGCATCATTAATGAGCGTCGCTAAGGTCATGCCTTTATCGATGGCGGCAGAGTAGATAAAGGGTTTAATACTTGAGCCGACCTGGCGCACCGATTGAGTCGCACGGTTAAATTTATTGTGCACAAAGTTAAAGCCGCCAACCAGCGCCAGTACCGCACCATTTTCTGGGTTCATGGCAACAAAGGCAGTGTTGGCATTGGGTACTTGGCTTAAGTACCACTGTGGTACTTCGTCGGTGGTATGCTCATCACTGTATTCAGCACGATTACGTACCCAAATTTGTTCACCAGCGGCTATGATTTCCGTCGCTGTACTCGGAACCGGTCCTTGTCGAGAATCAGTTAAGAAACGGCGAGCCCAGTTCATGCCTTGCCATTCAATGGTCTGCAATCCTTGGTTCTTAACCCAAACCGTAGCCGATTGGCTGCTTACGTGGGTAACGACGGCTGGTAATAAATCTCCATAAGTCGGTTCATTATTTAAGTGCTCGGACAGTTGCTGTTCATTCAATGGCGTTTGGCCTTCTTTCCAAACTACTTTTTCAGCACCGCGATAGCCATGACGCTCATCATAGGCGAGTAGGTTATTGATTGCAGCTTTACTCGCGGCTTGCTGCTGTTTGGAATCTACCGTTGTGGTGACAATCATGCCAGAGGTATAGGCCGACTCTTCACCATAGCGCTCCACCATCCATGAACGGGCGATTTCTGCCACATAAGGTGCATTAAGTTCAATTTCAGCACCGTGGTATTTCGACATTAAGGGCTCAGAGCGAGCTTGCGTATATTGCGCTGGAGTTATGTATTTCTCATCAAGCATTCTCTGTAGCACCACGTTACGGCGGTTAGTCGCGCGATCTAGAGAATAGATAGGGTTCATAGTTGAAGGTGCTTTGGGAAGTCCTGCAATTAGGGCAATCTCACTCAGCGTTAAATCTTTTACTTCTTTTCCAAAATAAACTTGGGCTGCCGCTCCAATTCCATACGATCGGTAACCGAGATAAATTTTATTGAGGTAAAGCTCTAGGATTTCTTTTTTCGTCAGCAATTGTTCGATATGAATAGCGATAAAAATCTCTTTGATTTTTCGCATGATCTTCTTCTCATTAGAGAGGTAGAAGTTACGAGCAAGCTGCTGAGTAATGGTACTTGCACCTTGTTTAGCGCTACCTGAGGCGATCACAGCGACCGCAGCACGAGTGATACCAATTGGGTCAAAACCATAGTGTTCGTAGAAGCGGCTATCTTCGGTGGCGATAATCGCTTCGATAAGTTCAGGCGGGATCTCTTCAATACGCAACGGAACTCGGCGCTTTTCTCCAAATTGGGCGATGAGCTTGCCATCTTGACTATAGACCTGCATCGGTGTCTGCAATTGTACATCACGTAAAGTCGCTACATCGGGGAGGTCTGGCTTCACGTAAAAATAGAAGCCAAATATCGTAGTGACTCCAAGAATAATGCAAATCAATGAAAGTAATAACAATCGCTTTATGAACTTCACCGGATAATCCCTGTTTAGTTAAGGCTGCCCTTATGCAAACCCTTGTACTCTAGGCTAAAAATTTAGCTCTAAAAATAAATTGTGGCTTATTTAACCTCAAAATAAGCAAATCGAGCTAAGCCTAAGCAGCGTTACTGGAGCTAAGCCGTATGGGTAAATCATTGGTTACGGGTATAGATATTGGCCACCATAGTATTAAAGCGGTGGTGTTAAAGCTAGCGGGTGATTCATATGCACTCGTCGGTTATAAAGAATTATTTATTACTGAGGACATATTCTCCGATAACCACACGCTGGATTATCAGAAAATTGTAAAGAAACTCAAAGAACTAAGAAAGGGTTTACCACTATTTAGTCGCAAAGTCGCCATATCGGTACCGGACAATGCGGTAATAAGTAAGGTATTACAGATAGATAGTGACCTGCAGGCGCGTGAAAAAGAGTTTGCTATTTATCAGGCATTTTCTCATCAGTCACCGTTCCCGATAGAAGAACTGAGTCTCGATTTCGTCAAAGTGATGGAAAAAAGCGTAAGTCGCAGTAGCACCGTAAGTTATCAAGTTTACGCCACTCGTAAAGACGTCGTGGAAAGCCGTGCGTTAGCGGCTCAAAAAGCGGGCTTTTTACCGATCGCGGTTGATGTGCAAATACACAGTTTGTTAAACATTTGGCAGTTGGCGAGCAGGGCACAACATCGCAGCGATTGGATGCTCATGGATGTGGGCCATACCCAAACGGCGCTCTGTATTGATTTTACTGATAAAGCCCCTTTTCATAAAGAGATCCCTCTCGGTTGTCAGTGGTTGTCCCAAGACAGCGCGATGTCGGGCACCAATGCGGAATTAGCCGATAAAAACGAGCGCTTTGTGCATGAGTTGATCGAGCGACTTCAACGTCAGTTGCAGCTTTTCACCTCCGTCAATGGCGCGGGCAGTTTAGCAGGCATTTGGCTCTCAGGTGGTGGCGCAGATACTCCGATGTTGGCGCAAGAGATCTCACGGCGTCTCAAGCTTGAGTGCGAGATTCTCGATCCCTTCCTTCTGTTTAACAATAAGTTAGCGAAACGCCAGCGAGATAAGCAGTCTGGGCAGAGTTTTAGCACCGCAGCAGGCCTTGCACTGCGTGGTATCGAGTGGTTGGAGTCTTCTCATGTTGCATAGCATTAACTTACTACCTTGGCGAGAGGAACAAAGAGCGGCGCATAAGCGTCGTTTTATGGGCTTGGTCGTCTTAGGTGTGATGAGCGCTGTTGGTATTCAATGGGGTATCGGTTTGTATTTCTCTGGGCAAGCACAGCAGCAAGAGTCTCGTCTGGCCTATTTGAATCAATACATTCAGCAGCTTGATAAACAGATCAATGCATTAAAAATGACGGAACAAGAACACAAGGCACTATTAACTCGCTTATCGGTTGTTGAGTCATTGCAAAGCCAACGCAATAAAACCACCGAGTTGATGAACCTGATGCCACAGCTTATGCCTGAAGGAGTCTACGTCGATAAGATCAAAATGAATGGTGAAGAAATTGAAATTACGGGCATCAGTGACAGCACTGCGCGTCTTGCGACCATGCTCGATAATTTTGAAAAATCAGCCTTACTTTCCGATGTCAACATGCACTCTATCGTGCACGGTAATAAGCGATTTGGTAAGGAGTTTCAGACGTTTAAAGTGTCATTTATGTTTCATTCGCCGACACCACAGGGCGCTGCACTAACCAAGATTCGGTCTACAGGAGGTGTCCATGACTAGTTTTCAAGATCTTGATATGGATGAAATGGCTGAATGGCCGTTGCTGCCTCAACTGCTGGTTATTTTGGTGTTGATGCTGATTATTCAAGGCGTTGGCGCGTGGTTCTACCTGATGCCTCAAAATGAGCAATTGCAGAACTTAAAACAGCAAGAAGAGGTGCTGAAATCGACCTTACGGATTAAGGCCAGCAAAGCCGCCACCTTACCCCAGTTGCAAGCTCAACTGGATGAATTAACTGAACGTTATGATTTTTTATTACGCCAATTACCCGTGCAAAAAGAGCTCGCAAGCATGCTCGCATCGGTCAATGAACTAGGGCTAGATAACGCGTTAACCTTTACACGTATTGATTGGGGAGAAAAACAGAATAAAGAGTTTCTGTATCGTTTGCCGCTCAATATCGAATTAACTGGGAATTACCACGACATTGGTGATTTCTCAGAGGCGATCGCGAAATTGCCCCGCATTATTAATTTCGATGATGTTGATTGGCAACGGGTTAGCCAGGAAAGCAGCACGTTACATTTTAGGGTGCGCGCTTATACCTATCAATTCAAGCAAGAGGTGGACGATGAAAAACAATAATCTGCTGCTGATGGTGCTGTTTAGTACCAGTGTATTGGTTGGTTGTAAGGCGAATCAAGATTCATTGAAGGTTTATGTGGAGCAGGTCGAGGGGCAAGCACGCAAAGAAGTCTCCAAATTAAAACCCATTATTCAATTTGAAGTTGCTCATTATGCGCAACATGAATCCCGCGAACCTTTTGTGCTGCCTAAAGAAGCGATTGTACAAAATCAGCCTGTAGTGAAGGCAGACTGCTGGCAACCTCCGGCTCGCAGTAAAAATGGCCAGCTAGAGCGCTATCCGCTTAATCAACTGCGATTAAAAGGCGTGATGAGTCGCGGGGGCGCGGTATCGGCATTAGTGCAAACGCCCCAAGGCAAGGTCGTCAACGTGAAAGCGGGACAATATTTAGGTTTGAATCACGGCAAAGTTACTCGAGTTAATTCCAATTACCTGCTGATCAATGAAACCTTGCCAGACGGCTTAGGTTGTTGGAATCAACGTAACGTCAAATTGGCTCTGAAATAGAATTTGAATTTAGAGAAATCACTATGATTAAAGGACTACAGACACAAATGACTATGGTATTTCGGAGCCTCTTATTTGGCTTATTATTGAGTGTGGCAGGGCTAAGTGTGGCGGCAGAAACGACGCAGACCAACGAGCTTAAAGGCATTGATTTTCGAGTCAATAAAAACAAAGACGCTGTATTGATTGTTGAACTCGCATCACCTTCGACAGTAGTTAATGTGCAGAAAGTGGCTGACGGTTTACAAATTGAACTGCTTAAGACGGATGTCTCCAATGAGAAACTGTATGTCTTGGACGTCAAAGATTTTGCAACCGTTGTTGAGAGTATCGAGGTATTGCGCAAAGAGCCAAGTACACAGTTACTGGCGACCATTCATGGCGAGTTTAAGTATGATTACAGCTTGAAAGGGAAATACCTTGAGGTGGTGATTGGCAAACTGAAAGAACAAGAAAAACCTAAGCCGAAGAGCATTCTTGAGAAAGAGGGCAAGCTTATCTCGATTAACTTTCAAGATATTCCTGTGCGAAATGTTTTGCAGCTTATCGCAGATTATAACGCGTTTAACCTAGTCGTCTCAGATTCGGTCACTGGTAACCTGACGCTACGGCTTGATGGCGTGCCTTGGCAGCAAGTGCTCGATATCATTTTGCAAGTCAAGGGATTAGATAAGCGTGTTGACGGCAATGTGATTTTAGTTGCACCTAAAGAAGAGTTGGATTTACGTGAAAAGCAGCAGCTTGAAAAGGCACGTTTGGCTGAAGAGTTGGGCGATCTACGTTCTGAAATCATCAAAATTAATTTTGCTAAGGCGTCTGATATTGCGCAGATGATTGGCGGTGAAGGGGCGGTCAGCATGTTGTCTGAGCGAGGTTCCATCAGTATCGACGAGCGAACCAACTCACTGCTGATCCGTGAATTGGCTGAGAATATTGTGGTGATACGCCAAATTGTTGAATCGCTCGATATCCCGGTCAAACAGGTACAGATTGAAGCGCGCATTGTTACGGTCAACGAAGGTAATTTGGATGAACTTGGCGTACGCTGGGGCTTCACCTCGACCAATGGCAACAACACCGCAGGCGGAAGTATTGAAAGTAATTTATTCCAAGTGGGCAAGTTGGGGGAAAGCACATTGCCCGTTGATGACTTCCTTAACGTAAACTTAGCGGCGACCTCCGCTAATGCCTCAAGTATTGCCTTCCAAGTGGCTAAGTTGGGGTCGGATATGTTGTTGGATTTAGAGCTTTCAGCGCTACAACGTGAGTCGAAAGCGGAGATCATTTCCAGCCCTCGTTTGATTACGACCAACAAGAAACCCGCTTATATCGAGCAGGGTACGGAGATCCCTTATTTGGAGTCTTCTTCCAGCGGGGCAACGACAGTCGCCTTCAAAAAAGCGGTGCTGAGTTTAAAAGTGACGCCACAGATAACGCCGGATAATCGTTTAGTGTTAGATCTCAGTGTCACTCAAGACCGGCCTGGGGATATTGTAAAAACAGGGACGGGAGAAGCGGTTGCAATTAATACTCAGCGTATTGGCACTCAAGTATTGGTCAATAATGGAGAAACCGTGGTCCTTGGTGGAATATTCCAACATAGCGTCAACAATACGGTGGATAAGGTGCCATTGCTTGGTGATTTGCCATTACTTGGTGCATTGTTCCGCCGTTCCTATGAGCAAGTGGGCAAAAGTGAGCTGCTGATTTTCGTGACACCGAAAGTCGTCATTCAATAACTTACGGCTGATATTGCGATTGGTTAAAAAATAAAGTTGCATTAGTGGCACCATATCTAGATAATTTCGGGTCTTATCACGAATCATCTGTGAGGAATAGGTGCCACGAGCGTCTTAACGGTCAGTATTATACTGGCTAATCTTGTGGCGATGTCATTGAATTAACGTTGTAAATTACTGCTAAACATGGCTGAGAAACGCAATATTTTCCTTGTTGGCCCAATGGGCGCCGGCAAAAGTACAATTGGTAGACATCTTGCTCAACAACTGCATATGGAGTTTTTAGACTCAGATACAGTCATTGAAGAGCGTACAGGCGCAGATATCGCATGGGTATTTGACGTCGAAGGTGAAGAGGGCTTCCGTAAACGTGAGGAAGCTGTAATTAATGACCTAACCGAGAAACAAGGTATTGTACTCGCAACAGGCGGTGGTTCTGTTAAGAGTAAAGAAAACCGTAATCGTTTATCTGCTCGTGGTATTGTGGTCTACCTTGAAACGACGATTGAAAAACAACTTGCACGCACGAACCGTGACAAAAAACGGCCATTGCTTCAAACAGACAATCCACGTGAAGTCTTAGAATGCTTGGCTGATGAACGTAACGATCTTTACGCTGAGATCGCTGATTTTACGGTTCGTACTGACGATCAAGGTGCAAAAGTGGTAGCCAACGAGATCGTAAAAATGCTAGAAGAACATTCCTAAGTTCTTTATTTTGGAGTGCAAACCATGGAACGGATTACGGTCAGTTTAGATGAGCGTAGCTACCCAATCTCAATTGGCGCCGGATTATTTAATGATCCGGCCCTCCTTTCTTTCTTATCGGCCAAACAAAAAGTCGTCGTCATCAGTAATGTGACGGTCGCGCCTTTGTACGCGGATAAAATCTTCGCCCTTCTTGCACCGCATGCTTGTAACGTCTCCTTGCTTGAACTGCCAGATGGCGAGCAGTACAAAACTTTAGATACATTTAACACGGTGATGAGTTACCTGCTGGAAGGTAATTACAGCCGTGATGTGGTGATCATCGCTTTAGGTGGTGGCGTGATTGGTGATTTAGTTGGATTCGCCGCAGCCTGTTATCAGCGCGGAGTCGATTTTATCCAAATACCGACCACGCTGCTTTCGCAAGTGGACTCCTCCGTTGGCGGTAAAACCGCGGTCAATCATGCTTTAGGTAAAAACATGATTGGTGCATTTTATCAGCCGAAAGCCGTCATTATTGATACTGAATGTTTGGCGACTTTACCTGCGCGAGAATTTGCCGCTGGTATGGCGGAAGTGATCAAATATGGCATCATTTACGATCATGATTTCTTTGTCTGGTTGGAAGAGAATCTCGATAAACTCTATGCCTTAGATGAGCAAGCGCTAAGTTATGCCATCGCTCGCTGCTGTCAAATTAAAGCCGATGTGGTCGCTCAAGATGAAAAAGAGTCGGGAATTCGCGCGTTGTTGAACCTAGGTCATACATTTGGTCATGCGATTGAAGCGCAGCTCGGGTATGGTAATTGGCTACACGGTGAAGCGGTTTCTACCGGAACTGTGATGGCCGCTAAAACGGCGCAGTTACAAGGTTTAATTAACGATCAGCAAGTTGAGCGGATTGTTTCTATACTCAAAAGAGCAAATTTACCGATTCATACGCCCGAAAGCATGTCGTTTTCTGACTTTATGCAACACATGATGCGTGATAAAAAAGTGCTTTCAGGCGAACTACGTTTGGTGCTACCAACCAGTATTGGTACATCACAAGTAGTGAAAGGTGTACCCGAAGCGGTCATTGAACAAGCGATTGACTTCTGCCGCACCCTGTAAATCTTCATTGATACTAATTTGACAGTTGTCTGTCAGTAGGACGGCCTAATGAGTTTGGCGAATGAATTACGTATATTGGAATTAGATTCGCAAGTCGAGCTACTTGAGCGTTTGCAATTATTGACCAATTTTGGCTCAAATGTCATTACCGTTGGTGGTGGATTAGGTTTTGGTAAATCTTGGTTAGCGCAGCGTTATTTAGAAGCGTGGGCCGAAGATAAAAACCAATCGCTGTTGCTGTGTCATCCCAATCAAGATGACCAGCAGCGTCGAGCGACCATTCTTACCCAAATCGTTTCAGGCCCGTTATTTAATCCTCATGATACACTTTCTGACAGCTTAGCTCGTCTGCTAGATGGTGGCGGTTGTGATGTGGTGATTGTTGTCGATGACGCTCATCTACTCTCCGAAACCTTAGTGTCTGAGCTATGGATGCTGGTGTTAGAAGCACAAGCCAATCCATTGTGGACCATCAATGTCGTATTATTTGCACAAGCTAATAGCCTTGATGCTTTGCTGACTCGTTTAAGCTACGGACAAGAGCATAAACCCGTAGAGCTTGAGATTGAAGCCCTAAGCAATGAAGAAGCGGATCGCTTTTTTGAAAATCTGGTCATGCGTTATGTACCCGATGAGATGGAGCGCCGCGTACGCAACGCTTACAAAAAGGTGAAACGCGTGCCTGGGGAAATCATGGCATTAGGAGAGCAGAAAATGGAAAAAAGGATCATCATCCGTTCGATTATCGGTTCTCCTGTGCAGATCGCTGCCTTGGTTTTACTGCTTCTGCTCATCATCGGTGGTGGTTACTGGTGGCTATTTACCCAGCCCTCACCCGATGAGCAAGCGTCGCAAATTACAGGCACACTCGAGCAGACGGTGATTCCGACGCTCGGGGATGCTGCTGCACCAACAGTCAATACGCTTAACGATGATTCAGCAACTGACGCCACCAATAATGGGAAGCTGCTTGCGAAAAGTGACCCGAGTTATTTAGATGCTGAAGATGATTCCAGTTCGTTACCACCCGATGTGATGGAGAATTCAGAGAGCGTGGGCATAATTGACAGCGATCAGCAACGAGTGGTGATTGAGTCTGATGTTGTGGATGCGCTTTTGGAAGGCAATTCGACCAAAGCCGATACGTCAGTGATTAATAATGCACTTGCTGATGCACAAAACCGCACGGCGCAAACTGTGCCAGTAAGTGAGTCTGTCACTGCTGCTGCGCCAACGAAAATCACCTTCTCCTTTGCGAGAGAAGAACTCAAAGCCTTCTCGCCACGCAGTTATACTTTGCAATTAGCGGCGGTCAGTTCGCTTGCTGAAGCACAAAACTTTATTAACACCTACGCGCTGCAAGAAAAGGTGCGTATTTATCCGACAGCACGCAATGATGTGGAGTGGTACATCATCACCTATGGTAATTATCCAACCATCCAGTTTGCGCGTGATGCCGTTGAAACCTTACCGAAAGCGTTGCAATTGCAAGGCCCTTGGGCCAAATCACTCAGCCAAGTACAGCGAGAGATTGATCGTGCGAAATAACGCTGAGCTTGACGCAAAAATATGTTACATTCCGCAGCCTTATTTCGTGGTTGAAAGATAGAGCAGTAAATGAAGAAGCAGCGTGCCTTTCTTAAATGGGCTGGTGGTAAGTATGGCCTAGTCGAAGAGATTCAACGTCACCTGCCGCCAGCGCGTAAACTGGTTGAACCCTTTGTTGGTGCTGGCTCTGTGTTCCTCAATACTGATTTTGAACAGTATTTGTTGGCCGATATCAATCCTGATCTCATCAACTTGTACAACCTGATCAAAGATCAACCTGAACTGTACATCACCGAATCTAAGCGTTGGTTCACGGCCGATAACAACCGTAAAGAAGCGTATCTCGATATTCGCAAAGAGTTCAATAAAACCGATGATGTACTGTATCGTTCGTTGGCGTTTTTATACATGAACCGTTTTGGCTTTAATGGTTTATGTCGCTATAACAAAAAAGGCGGTTTCAATGTGCCTTTTGGTTCTTACAAAAAGCCTTATTTCCCGCAAGCAGAATTGGAGTTTTTTGCCGAGAAAGCCAAGAAAGCGACCTTTATTTGCGAAGGATACGAAGAGACGTTTCGTCGTGCTCGCAAGGGCTGTGTTGTCTATTGCGATCCGCCATACGCGCCACTCTCTACTACCGCCAATTTTACTTCTTATTCTGGTAATGGCTTTTCATTGGATGATCAAGCCTCATTGGCCGATGTTGCCGAAAAAGCCGCCAATGATCGTGGCATACCGGTACTGATTTCCAATCATGACACTAAGTTAACGCGCCGTTTATATCATGGTGCAGAACTTAACGTGGTCAAGGTTAAGCGCACCATTAGCCGTAATGGAGCAGGGCGCAACAAAGTCGATGAGTTGTTGGCGCTGTTCAATACAGCGGAATGCGAAGGTTAACATTTCGTAGTTAAATCGGGTGTCGCGCTAGGATATCTTGGCCAGCTTAGGTAGAATTGCGGGCGAATTTTGCTCATCACGCATTTGCGCCCACTAGACTAAGAGGTCAGGTATGAAAGATTTCCTAATTGCCCCATCTATACTCTCAGCAGATTTTGCTCGTCTTGGCGAAGATGTTGAGAAAGTGCTTGCCGCTGGGGCAGACGTTGTCCATTTTGATGTAATGGATAACCACTACGTTCCCAACTTGACCTTTGGTGCTCCGATTTGTAAGGCGCTGCGTGACTATGGTGTTACGGCACCGATTGATGTCCACCTGATGGTTAAACCGGTTGATCGCATCATTCCTGATTTTGCCAAAGCAGGGGCTTCGATGATCACTTTTCATGTGGAAGCTTCTGATCACGTTGATCGCACATTGCAATTGATCAAAGAGCACGGATGCCAAGCGGGTGTAGTGCTCAACCCAGCTACGCCACTTGCGCATCTCGAATTTATTATGGATAAAGTGGACCTCATTTTGCTGATGTCGGTTAACCCTGGTTTTGGTGGTCAATCTTTTATTCCGCATACGTTGGATAAACTGCGCGCGGTGCGTCAATTGATTGAGCAATCGGGTCGTCATATCCGCCTTGAGATTGATGGTGGGGTCAAAGTCGATAACATTCGTGAAATTGCGCAAGCGGGCGCAGATATGTTTGTCGCAGGCTCGGCTATTTTTGGTCAACCTAATTACCAAACGGTGATTGATGAGATGCGCGCAGAATTAGCCAAAGTGGCGCGCTAAGTCATAATACTGACTACACCTCAATAATCACTACGCAACATACTTATAACGCAACAAGGGGCTTTGTGCCCCTTGTCTATTATTCGGAAGTTAAGATGTCTTTAAGCTCAATTAAATTAATCGCCTTTGATCTCGATGGTACCTTGCTCGACAGCGTGCCAGATTTAGCTGTAGCCGCCGACCAAGCGGTACAATCGTTAGGCTATTCATCAGTATCAGAAATGCAAGTGCGTGATTACGTCGGCAATGGTGCAGATGTGCTGATCGCTCGCTCACTTAGCCAAAGTTTAACCATCAACCCTGATCTTAGCGATGAGATCAAAGCCACCGCTCGTGAGCGTTTTGATGAATTTTATGCCCAAACGGGCCATAAACTGAGCCATTTATATCCCCAAGTGAAAGAAACCTTAGCGCAGCTACACAGTGCTGGATTCACATTAGCTTTGGTGACCAATAAACCGTCTAAGTTTGTACCTGACGTATTGGTACAACATGGTATTGAGCACTTTTTTAGTGATGTGATTGGTGGTGATACCTTCCCGATCAAAAAACCTGATCCAATGGCGCTTAACTGGCTATTGGATAAACATCAACTAACGGCCAAGGAAATGTTGATGGTTGGGGATTCGAAAAACGATATTTTAGCGGCTAAAAATGCGGGTTGTTATTCGTTTGGTTTGACTTATGGCTACAATCACGGTGAGCCCATTTCAGCTTCCAACCCTGATTACGTGGCGGACTGTATCGACCAATTGCTTGATGTGTTGCGAGTTTCAGCATAAAAGTTCACACAATGCGCTAGTAAAATACTCGTCAATGAGTACACTGCATAAACCGCGTTATCGCTAAATCAAGTATCACTTAGCGAATAAGCGCGGTTTTTTTCACAGACATTTTCAGTCTTATCTCATTTTAAGTAGCAAGGAAATCATCCCTATGAGCAAACCCATTGTATTGAGTGGTGTTCAACCGTCAGGTGAACTAAGTATCGGTAACTATTTGGGTGCTCTACGTCAATGGCAACAGATGCAAGATGACTATGATTGTCAATACTGCGTGGTTGACCTGCATGCGATCACGGTTCGTCAAGATCCGAAAGCACTGCATGAAGCCACGTTAGATGCATTGTCAATCTGTCTTGCAGTTGGTGTTGACCCTAAAAAGAGCACGCTATTTGTTCAGTCACACGTACCAGAGCATGCTCAATTGGGTTGGCTTCTCAACTGCTACACGCAGATGGGTGAATTGAGCCGCATGACTCAGTTCAAAGACAAATCAGCACGTTATGCGAACGATGTGAATGCGGGCTTATTCGGTTATCCTGTGTTGATGGCGGCCGATATTCTACTTTATGGCGCGCACCAAGTACCCGTGGGCAGTGACCAAAAGCAGCACTTAGAACTTGCGCGCGATATCGCGACTCGTTTTAACAACATCTATAGTCCTGAAAAGCCGATCTTTACCATTCCAGAGCCTTACATTCCTCAAGTGAACGCGCGAGTAATGAGCCTGCAAGATGCGACGAAAAAGATGTCTAAGTCAGATGATAACCGTAAGAATGTCATCACTTTGCTGGAAGATCCAAAGTCGATTATCAAGAAGGTCAATAAGGCTCAGACAGATACTGAAACGCCACCGCGTATCGCTTTTGATACCGAAAACAAAGCGGGCATCTCCAACTTGATGAGTTTGTACTCTGCGGCGACAGGCAAAAGCTTTGCTGAGATTGAAGCGCAATATCAAGGTGTTGAGATGTACGGCCCTTTCAAGAAAGATGTTGGCGAAGCGCTGGTTGCCATGCTGGAGCCTGTACAAGCTGAATACGCGCGCATTCGAGAAGATCGCGCGTATCTTGGTTCAGTAATGAAAGCGGGTGCAGAAAAAGCCTCGGCCCGCGCTGCGATCACCTTGAAAAAAGCATTTAAAGCGGTAGGGTTTGTCGAGCGTCCTTAGTTTTTCCTGCGACAATCTAACTCCTTTCGCATTAAATAAAGCTAGGTTTTCCTAGCTTTATTTTTTACTTCTGCTTAATAAAATTTGATCTTTCTCTTTGTATTGTAGGCTTAGGTCTACACTTTAAATCATAACCATGATGATGAGTTTTGAACATGAGACGACTGCTGTTATTAGGATTGATGTTCATCTGTAGTGCCGCCGCCGCAGAGCCAGTTCGTATTTGTGTTGGTGATGTGAATGTTTGGCCCCCGTTCACCTATTGGCAGGGAAGCTCGTATCAAGAAAAAGCCGATTCCTTGACTGGCTCAGCCACAACTCTGGTGTTGGACGCATTAAAATCTCACAACATCGATTACCAGTTTTATTTTATGCCTTGGGCGCGAGTCCAACATGAACTGACGCAAGAGCGCGGTCGCTGCGATTTGACATGGGATGCAAGTTATCGTGCAGAAAGGGCTGAGTACAGCTATTTTTCGGTCCCGCTTTATACGATTCAACTCGGTTATTTTACGCTGCCAGACAACCATGAAGATTTAAAAGACCCATCCGTTGATGGCGTATTATGCGGAGTTAATGGCTTTAATTATGAGAATTTTGCACTGTCTAGAGAACCCTCTCTCTATTTAAATTCCGTACAGCAAGCGCTGAATATGCTGCAAAAAGAGCGGTGTGATTGGTTTGTGAGTGAAATTGAACCCATTTATGGTGGAATTCAGTTGGGTTTATATAAAATTGATCGGCCAATCGTTCATCATTTTCTCGCTAGAAACAAGCCGTACCACGTGCAAGTTCGCCGTAGCTTAGAAAATTCGATGCCGCTGTTAAATCAGCTTAATGACTATTTTCTCGATGCGCAGCAAACTGGTCGCGCGCAGGCGGTCTTTGATCGCTACCTCTCTTTTAGCCAGCCACAATAATCAAACTAAGGTGTTTGTCGTGTACGGAGCACCTTGTTTGCTTTTCTTTTTAGAAAAATAAGACTTTTCACCTCACTGCAATATCACTGTCGAAAACCCCCTTTACCTTCTTTGTTGAAAGTTTGCGCTTAGTTCAAGTATTTGCTCTAGCTATGCGATATTGATCTCGATATGAATGGTGAATGTTTTTATCTTTCATTTAAAAACACAACACTGTACGCGCAAATGGAACCAATCCCCTTTATAAACGTGATTTACAACACCTTGCTTACCACTTCGGTTACAGAGCAGGGAAAGAGGTGAACAATGGAATCGACACGAATTAAACCCTTTGGCCGAACATTACTCGCTGCGGCGATAAGTTCCACATTGGCTGTATCAGCTCAAGCTGAGATTATTATTTCTCAGTATGTAGAAGGCAGCAGCTTCAATAAGGCCATCGAAATTGCTAACACTAGCAATGCATCCGTCAGTTTAGACAATTTCATTTTAGCGAAATCAAGCAATGGCGGTGGGAACTGGGATACACAGTTGCCCCTGACTGGGCGAGTAATTGCTGCGAACGATGTGTTAGTGATTTCTCATGCCAGCGCCAATAGTGCTATCCAAGCGGTGAGTGATGAAAATGATGTCTCGGTGATTAATTTTAACGGTGATGATCCGGTGGCGCTGCTAAACAGTGATGGTAGCGTACATGATGTGTTGGGAGTGATGGGCGGCATTAACTGGGGCAAGGACACCACTTTAGTGCGTAATAGCGATAGCCTCACGCCCTCAGCGGCTTATCAAGCTGCGCAGTGGAGCGCGTTAGGCAAGGATAATATTGAAGGGTTAGGCGCACTCGATGCCGTTGAGCCACCAGCTGAATTTACCTGTACTCAAGAGGGATCTGAGCCCGCCTTTACCTCTATTCAAGCCATTCAAGGCGAAGGGCAAACCTCTCCTTTTATTAGTGGCTACCCTTACATCACCGACCAAGAATATTTTGTCAAAGGTGTCGTGAGTGCCATTACCACAGGGTTGACTAAAGGTTTTTATCTACAAGCGTTGGAAGATGATTACAACTTAAATACCTCTGAAGGTTTGTTTGTTTTTACCGATCAATCAAGCTCAAGTTTAAAACCGGGGGATGTGGTTTGTGTGAAAGGTAAAGTACAGGAGTATTACAACCTCACACAGCTTAAAGTCGAAAACAACCAATGGCTAAAACGAGGTGAACAAGAGGCACCACAAGCGACCGCGATAGAGATTTTGCCCACCGATGAGAACTTTGAACACACATTAGAGCGTTATGAAGGCATGTTGGTAAAAACCACACCAGAGCTGGATATGCGTGTGACGCGTACCTTTGGTTATGACTATGCTTCTCGTCGCAATAACATGGTGTTAGCGCAAGGTCGTATTAACATGCAACCGAACCAGCTTTTCGCTGCGGGCTCTGAGCAAGCCAAACAACAGAGCATCGAAAACGCGCAGCGCCGCTTGTTTATTGAATCAGATGCGAAAGCCGCCGATGGCCAAATTCCGTACTACCCAGAGTTTGGTCGCAGTGATATTGATCAAAATGGTTCGACGGAAGATTACATCCGCATTGATGACAGCATCATAGGTTTAGAAGGTGTGCTCTCATACGGTTACAACGAATATCGTCTGATTGTGACCAATTCGCTCAGCCAAGAGAATTTCGTACGCAATGATCCTCGCAGCGAGAAACCGGATATTGATGAAGGCGATCTGCGTATTGCCACATTCAACGTGCTTAACTATTTCAACTCGCCGTTTGGCGGTGATGCAAATCAGCATGGTGATAATCGTGGTGCTAATAACCTTGCAGAATTTGAATTGCAGCAAGCGAAGATCGTCAATGCGATTGTACGTTTGGATGCCGATATTGTCGGTTTGATGGAAATTGAGAATAACGGTTTCGGTGCAGGGTCGGCGATTGCGCAATTGGTCAATCAGATCAACAGCCAGATCTCGGATAAGAAAAAGCATTACCGTTTTGTCGCGATTGACTCAAATAATGATGGAGTGACCGATGAACTTGATTCTATTGGCACGGATGTGATCACCACAGGAGTGATTTATCGTGAAAAAGTAGTGAAGTTGACAGAGAATCGTGTAATTCCAATGCCAAGCCAGCAAGCACCAGAAGTGTTGGATGACAAAGGCAAAGTGATTGAAGATGGTAAAAATTACCAGCGTGACACGCTTGCACCGACCTTCAAAGTTAAAGGTGGCAATGAGAAAATTACCGTCGCGGTTAACCATCTAAAATCCAAAGGCTCGGCATGTTGGGAAGATGCCGCACCAGTTGAACAAGGTGGGCAAGGCAGTAAAGATCTTGATTTTCAAGGTGCATGTGAACAATTCCGTGTCGCAGCTGCAGTTGCTTTAGGTGAAGCGTTACAAAAAATAAAAGGGCATAAAGTCATTTTGGGTGATATGAACTCTTACGGTATGGAAGACCCGATGCTCGTATTGACGGACTACAGCCCGGAGAAGTATGGCAAAACCATTCGTGCGGCACGTAATACTTACATTGCAGGTACTCCTCAATTTGGTGATGATGGCGCGTTGATTACTCACAATTATGGGTACCTTAACGCCGTGGCCATAAAACACCCAGAGAGCTGGAGTTACTCATTTAATGATGAAGTTGGCGCACTGGATCATTTGCTGGTCAGCAAAAGTTTGAAAGGCAAAGTGGTGGATGCGACCGATTGGCATATCAACGGCGGTGAATCGACACTGTTTGATTACAACAGTGAATTCAAAGGTGATTTACCTAAATATCAAGATCATTTCCGCGCATCTGATCATGATCCTGCCGTGTTAGAACTGAACATCTACGGCGGTTCATTCGGCCTAGGAGCACTCTTCTCATTACTCGGCTTTGGTATGTGGCGACGTCGTCGTTAAGGCTTAAAGTGCGCCCCGTTAACTGACGGGGCGTTTTTGTTTTGCTCAAGCTCGGATTTTTTCAATTAAATAATCAATAAATAGCCTTACTCGTGGCGCAAGGTGGTGACGGCTCGGGTAAAGAATGTTCATGGTGTTATCTGATAGATAATAATCTGGAAAAAGCCTGACGAGGTTAGGATCATTGATTTCGTCAGCGAGAAAATTGGCAATCAAGCCGATCCCCATGCCTTGTTGTACCATTGACATCGCACCAAGCGGCGCATTGCAGATATGTTTAGGGCGGGTTTTGATGTTGCATCTCACTCCCTTTGGATTGATTAGCGTGACTTTATCTTGAGGAAGATTCAATAAAGTTAACGCAACCCATGGGTGCTGCTCTAAATCTCGTAGTTTCCTTAATAAAGGTGCACTAGCTAAGTATTTTTTACTGGCGTATATCCCCATTTTAAAAGGCATTAATTCGCGGCCAACCATTGAGCAAGATGTCAGTTCACCCATTCTGATCAGCACATCTAATTGTGTGGCTACTGGATCTTGTAAACCATCTTCGAGTTGAATATCAAACAGCACATTGGGGTAACTCTCAGAAAATGTTGAAATCAGCGGACTTAAAATATAGCTGCCGACATCAATGGTTGTACCGATCCTAATCACGCCTGCCACATCGGTAGACAAATGCTGGACGGCCCGTAGCGCGTCTTCTGCCAGCGGTAAGAGGCCATTGGTATGTTGATAAAATGCGTGCCCTTCAGTCGTTAGGCTAACTTTACGGGTAGAGCGATGCAGTAAACGTACGTTAAGATGTGATTCTAGCAAGCTAACTTGCTCGCTCACTTTCGATTTTGCTATGCCTAACGATTCACCAGCCGAGGTAAACGAACCGTATTCAACCACTTTATTAAAAATGGCAATACGTTTTAACTCACTCAACATAATTGTTCCCTTATTGGTAACCTTTCGTTCTTGTTTTGTTATCTAGTCAACCTTTGTCATTCATCAAATAATGACAGCTCTAATTAGAGAGATATAAACCATTTTGGTTTCCTTTAAATACGGGCAAATAATAAATTTCTTCTGAATGATGGCACTATTGAGATATCTATTCCTAAATAAACTGGGATTAATAATTAAATTGGCAATGTCAATCTTATAAATATCAATGTTGTGTAAATATTTTTAATATTATCCAACCGAATTTTCGAAAATGATGGATGCAATGTTGTTTTATTTCTAACGTTTTATTAAAAATTAATTTAAAGGAATGGGTGATGAATTATCAGGTCACGAAGCTCCATCCTTTTGGAGTAAAAATAGAAGCAAATGGATTAAAAATTCCCATTAGCGAAGTACCAATAGCACTACTGCGTAAACTATTTATTGAGCATCAGTTGGTATTGATACGTGGATTTAAAGCCTTTGAACAGGCCGAGCAATTTGCGGAATATTGCGAGCAATGGGGAGAGATCAGTATTTGGCCATTTGGCAAAGTGTTAGATTTAATTCAAAAAGATCAGCCAAAGGACCATATTTTTGATAGTAGCTATATGCCGCTGCATTGGGATGGCATGTTCCGTCCTCAAGTGCCTGAATATCAGATATTTCAATGTGTTCAGGCGCCATTGCCAGCACAAGGCGGCCGGACGACCTTCACTCATACAACCAAGGCGCTACAGAACGCAACCGAACAGCAGCGATCATTGTGGCGAAAAGTCACGGGGCACTATCAGCGAGAGATGGAGTTCTATTGCAGTCACACCATTTCCCCGATTATTGCTCAACATCCCTATCTCTCACACGAGGTCATTCGTTACGCCGAACCACATTTCGCTGAACGTGGCGATCTGCTAAACCCACCAAATGTGACCTTTAGTGGTATTGATAGTGAGCAAATAGCTGAGTTCCACCGTAGCTTACGTGACGCACTGTATGACCCTCGTCATTTTTATGCTCACGAGTGGCAAAATGATGATGTGGTCATTACGGATAACTTTAACTTACTGCATGGTCGAGAAAGCTTTTTATCACATACCCCACGTCATATCCGTCGAGTTCAGGTGCTAAGCGATCCACCGTTTGATAACCCAAGTTTGGAGTCTTACCGATGAGTGATTACCATACTGATATTATGATCGTTGGGGCAGGTCCTGTTGGGCTTATGTGCCACTATTTAGCGCAGCGCTGCGGTCTGAACTCACAAATTATTGATAAATCTAATGGGCCACTGGTGGTCGGACGGGCCGATGCGCTTAATGCTAGAACTCTGCAGTTACTTGATATCGTTGACTTATTTGAGCCACTTTACGTGCAAGGCAAACCCTGTAATACCAGTTCGGTATGGGCTGATGGTCAATTTTTGTCACGCCAGTCTCATTGGTGGACAGCGCTGCAAGGTTGCTTCTATCCTCACTTTCTGATGTTGGGACAAGCACATATTGAAAAAGCGCTAGATAGTGCAGTCAAAGCGCAGAACGCGGCCGTGCGCCGTGGTTTATCTGTGGTCGATATCACTGTTGATGAGCAAGGCTGCGTGACGGAACTGAGCGGTGGCGAGCGAGTTCGTTCACGTTACGTGATTGGTGCAGACGGTGGGCGCTCTTTTGTACGTCAGCATTTTTCGATTCCATTTGAAATCGAGAGACCAGAAATTATCTGGGCGGTGATTGATGGTGTTATTGAGTCAGATTTTCCGAAAGTACCAGAAATCATCGTATTTCAGGCTGAGACGTCAGATGTCGCCTGGATTCCACGTGAAGGTGATTTGGATCGTTTTTATATCCGTATGGACACCGAAGAGTTTACTCAGCAAGAGGTTATTGCGCGTATTAACCGAGCAATGTCGCCGCATTCACTGACGTTTAAGCAGGTTGAGTGGTTTTCTTATTTCTCGGTTAAGGAGTCTGTTGCAGAACGGTATGACCACCAGCAACGGGTCTTTCTAGCAGGAGATGCCTGCCATATACATTCGGTCAATGGCGGCCAAGGGCTCAATACCGGAGTTGCTGACGCGTTCAATTTGATCTGGAAGCTCAACATAGTGTTGCGTGGTCAGGCATCACCTACGCTGCTGGACAGTTATCAGGCTGAGCGCCAACCAGTGGCTCGCAGCGTGATTGAAAGCTCTGGTGCATTGGTGCGTGCAACTAAATACTCAGAACGAGGAACTCATGCGGAGGACTATGTACAAATCGTTGAACAGCGAGCTGGTAACATCACAGGTATGGGCATTGGGTATGGTGATGGCAGCTTAAAAGGTTCTCGAGTGTATGACTTTGAGATGCATAGCGATCAGCAGAGTTGCCGCTTTTATCAATGGCTAGATTACCGCTCCTTTACGCTTCTGTTAACTGGCGATGCTGAGTTACCATCCGAAATTCCTCCGTTTGTGCGTTGCCTTCATCTGTACGATCAGGCGAAGCCTGGGCAGTATTGGAGTGAGAGTTCATTCTACCAGGGGCAGGCTTTACTGATCCGCCCTGATGGTTATATTGCGGCTTTCGCGTCGCTTGCGCACGCGGCTGAACTGTTGGCTGGCCTATAAACTTTTTAACCGAGAGTGAAGGCCGAGGGTTCTGCATCATTCCGTCAATGGTCTTCGCTTTTAATAAGGAAACACTATGCTTGATCATCAACAGCAGCAATGTGTGGATAATATTGCTTTTATTTTATTAGACCAATTATTAGCACAAACAGACGCCACTTTTACTGGGTATCAGAAGTTAAAAAAACAGATAGCTCAGTGTGTCATTGAAAACAAAGTCATTACATTATTACTACCCGCCTTTCCATGTAAAACGAATAACCTAGATAAGGTATTAGGTTATAAGCCTGACTTGGGTGAATATCGAGTTTTACAAAAATTTGTTAATGCCATTCGTGATATTCAATCTGTCTATTCTCCAGGAGTGATGTTTTACATTTTTTCTGATTATCATACATTTTCTGATTATATTAATGTCGATTTAGAATATCATTACACTTATTCTGATGAATTACGGAATATGGTGGAAAATATGAACGCCAGTGATTGTCTAAAAATTATAAACTTTGAGCATTTCTCTGCGTTTGATGACTTAAATGAATATCAATATTTCAATGGATTAAAGCAGCGCTTTGGTGATGCGGAATATGAGCGTGATTTTGCACGTCTTAAACAGCATGATAATGCAATGCATCATACCTATCTGGGCTTGAAAAAATTCATGCATCAGGATCAGAAATATGCGCTTGCTCCACTGAGTTATAAGAAGCGACGTGAGCGCCTAGCCCTTATGGCTAAGGGAATGATGGTGCAAGGACGTGCACTCGATAATTTCCTCAATACTCATTTGAGCCACGCTATTCGTCTCAGCATTCATGAACACCCAATGCAAGGCAAAAAATATTCGCTGTTTCTTTTTGATGAGCGATCGTTTAAGACACCTTGGCATACTTGTGTCTTATTTGATGCTTGCCACGGAGAATTTATTATTGATACGCAGGCCAATCACAAACAACGTGAAGGCGTGATTATTCCCGTAATGCATCAAGGAACGCTGTGGTGTTTACTGCGTTTCAATATCGAAGATGCTAACGAGGCACAGTTGATGCGTGAGGTAAAAGCCACTCTACAAGCAGAGCAGTTTGGCCTGACGTTAGAGTCACACCATGGATGCTCACTGACCGCGCTACCGCAGGCTCAAGTGAGCCAATTAGTAAAAGCGTTCTCTGCTGTCTGTTTAAAAGGCTTTAACCCGTTGCCTCAAGCTTCATTTTGGTCTTCGTGGTTTGCCGGAAATCATGCTCTGCTTCCGGAAGAATATGTTCGGAGTAGTACATTAGCAGAGCCCAGTTGGTACGGGCTCAAAACACCGTCAACGAGCATAGCGCGTCGCTATTCTTATACTGACATGACTCCTGATGAATGGGCGATTTACTGTTCATCTTCTCCGCTGAAGGTTAACTTACTGGATGCCTCACTGGCTGCGTTGTGTCTTAATGGTCAAGCAAGTGGTTGGCTGAAAAATACCATTGTGCAGTACGATGATACGGCTACTTATCCTGTGATTATGTCGGGGGATTGGGGAATGAATTTACGCTGGAGCCCATCATTGGCGAAGCATATATCGTCGTCGACTGAAATTGACAATATCAATCAAGTAGCCAATGTTTTAACTCCTATTCTTGAACGTTCACAAGTACAGCATGTTTTTGATTTACAACTTGGCGATATATTACTGGTGAATAACCACACCGTACTTCGTTATGGCGTGTTATCCGAAACAGAATTAGCGGTGCGTCAGCCTTATTCGGTAAATTCCCCTTGGCAGCCTCATAACAAACAACCAAGTAGTGAGCATTTACAAGAAAGCCCTGCTTAAATAAACGACATTTTTAGGAAATAAGCATGAAGAGCCAAGTAAGCGGATTACTTGGCTTTATTTTTATGGATCATTAACTATGGGATAGATTTATTTTATCGTTGTTTCCATTCTCTTATTCGACCATACGATGAGAAGTGTTACTTTCAAATGAGAGCAAGTAAAATAATGATCACAACCGAACTGGTTACATAATGAACGAATGTGCAAATAGTGTATTTAGTACAGAATCGATAACTTCTTGCCTTTCCAAACCAGTATTGCACAATAGCGCCTCTCGCTGACTTTTACCCAGAGCGTTTTAATTCACATGCTACTTATCATCGATAACTACGATTCGTTTACCTACAACTTGTACCAATACTTCTGTGAGCTGGGAGTTCAAGTGACGGTGGTGCGTAATGATGAAATCGATATTGCTGGCATTGAAGCGCTCAGCCCAACGCATCTGGTGATTTCCCCTGGGCCTTGCACGCCGAATGAGGCGGGAATTTCACTGGCCGCGATTGAACATTTTGCGGGTAAACTTCCTATCTTAGGAGTCTGCCTTGGGCATCAAGCCATTGCGCAAGTGTTTGGCGGGCAAGTGGTGCGAGCCAAAAAGGTGATGCATGGTAAAACCTCACTGATCCAACACACCAACCGTGGCCTCTTTCTAGGGCTCAATAACCCGTTAACCGTTACTCGCTACCATTCGTTGGTGGTCAAAGCCGATTCTCTTGCGGACTGTTTTGAGCTCACTGCTTGGACTCAACAGGCCGATGGTTCGATGGACGAAATCATGGGTTACCAACATAAAACACTGCCAATTGATGCCGTGCAGTTTCATCCTGAATCAATTAAAACAGAACAGGGCCATCAACTGCTCGCAAATTTTTTGCGCCGTTGAATCATTCTCAACCGGACTGCGATCACCTTTCTTAACATTTCCTTCATCATTTCTGCTGTTTTTTATCTTTGAAATATTATGCACCATACATCCTGTTGGAATGAGGGATGGCTTGTCGCCTCAAGGCCTTGTTGTGCTTATTCATATTATTTATAAAAAAGTGCTTCATAAAAGAGGTGACTTAATGCATAAATAATCATAAGTAGTGACGATTGTCGGTGGTTCTGCCGATCTAAAAGAATAAATCACTATTGAAATGGTTAATAATTTGTAAATACAATGCTGCATTAGCTAAAAAGCAAAACAATATCTTCCACTCAAGCGTTTAATAGGAAGATCGCAATCTGCTTGGCATGCGGTATCAAGAGGGAATGTGTAATGACAGTGGAAAATAGTGTAGATCGCAGTCTGTTTGATGAGGTGATGGTCCCTTGTTATAACCCGATGGAAATGATTCCAGTTAAAGGGCAGGGCTCTCGAGTGTGGGATCAACAAGGTCATGAATACATCGACTTTGCTGGCGGTATTGCAGTGAGTTGTTTGGGCCATTGCCATCCGGCGATGGTTGATGCGATCACCAAGCAAGCCAATAAGTTGTGGCATCTCAGTAACGTGATGACTAATGAGCCTGCTTTGCGCTTGGCGAAAAAATTAACGCAAGTCAGTTTTGCTGAAAAGGTGTTTTTTGCTAACTCCGGCGCGGAAGCTAATGAAGCGGCGCTCAAACTGGCGCGTCGCTGGGCCGCTGATGTCCATGGTGAACAAAAGTCAGAAATCATCGCCTTTAACCAAGGCTTCCACGGCCGCACTTTCTTTACAGTGACGGTCGGGGGGCAAGCGACTTATTCCGATGGATTTGGTCCTAAACCTGCGGATGTTACCCACCTACCGTATAACGATATTGAAGCGTTGCAAGCGCACATCTCTGATCGCACTTGTGCGGTAATGATGGAACCCTTGCAAGGCGAGGGTGGCATTGTGTCGCCTTCGGCTGAGTTTGTCCAAGCCGTGCGTGAATTGTGCAATAAGCACAACGCCCTGTTGATCTTTGATGAAGTGCAAACCGGTAATGGCCGCACTGGTGAGTTCTATGCTTATCAAGGATTGGGCGTCACGCCGGATATTTTAAGTACCGCGAAATCACTCGGTGGCGGCTTCCCTATTGGCGCTATGCTCACCACAAACGAATTAGCCGCGCATTTTAAAGTGGGCACTCACGGTTCAACTTATGGTGGCAACCCACTGGCTTGCGCGGTAGCGGAAGCGGTAGTTAATGTGGTTAGTCAGCCAGAAACCTTGGCTGGCGTTAAAGAGCGTGAAGCGCTCTTTCGTGAAGGATTGGCTAACATTAATGAGAAGTACCACATTTTTAGTGAAATCCGTGGTAAAGGTCTACTGCTTGGCGCGGCATTGAATGAGCAGTGGCAAGGTCGCGCTCGCGATATCCTACAAGCCGCGGGCAAGCAAGGTTTACTGGTGTTGGTTGCGGGTATGAACGTGGTTCGTATGACGCCTTCATTGGTGATCACCAAACAAGAAATAGAAGAAGGCTTAGCAAGATTAGATAAAGCTATTGCATCACTCATGTAGTGAAAAAGCCTAGCAGCCCAAGGTAGGATGCCTTGGGCCACTTCAAGCATCTGGAGGGAAGTATTGATGCTAGTTGTTCGCCCTATCGCAATGTCGGACTACGATGCGCTACACACATGCGCTATTGAATCCGGTCACGGGTTTACATCACTACCCGTGAATGAAAAGCTCTTAACCAACCGTATTACTCATTCTGAATACAGCTTCGCTAAACCCGACGTCTCAGAGCCGGGAGATGAAGGTTACCTGATGGTCGGTTTTGATTCTGAAACCGGTGAGGTCGCAGGGACGACTGGCGTTGAAGCATCGATTGGCCATGACGTGCCGTTCTATTCTTATCACATCAGCACGATAGTGCATTCGTCGCCTAAGCTGAAGGTTAACAATACCGTCAAGTTGCTTACTTTTGGCAATAACTACACTGGATGCAGCGAAATTTGTACGCTTTTTTTACGCCCAGATTTTCGTCAAGGGTTGAATGGGCGTTTGATGTCGAAATGCCGTTTTCTGATGATGGCGGAACACCCACATCGTTTTTCTAAAACCATCTTTGCTGAAATGCGTGGTGTGTCTGATGCCGAAGGCAACTCGCCCTTTTGGCAATGGCTGCAAGAGCATTTTTTCTCGATTGATTTCACTATGGCTGATTATTTAACCGGCATTGGTAAAAAAGGGTTTATTGCTGATCTGATGCCCAAACTGCCGATTTACGTCAACTTATTGAGTAAAGAGGCACAGGCGGTGATTGGTCAAGTGCATGACAATACCCGTCCAGCGTTAACGCTACTCGAGCGCGAAGGATTCACCTGCCGTAACTATGTAGACATTTTTGATGCAGGTCCAACGGTTGAGTGCGATTTGCGCAATATCGAATCCGTACGTCACTCGGTGCGAGCGAAAGTGGAAGTGGCCGAGCATTCAAGCTCGCAAGATTATCTTATCTGCAATAGCTCGTTTGAAAACTTTCGTGCTACTGCTGCAAAAGGTGCTTATAACCGCGAAACGGAAACGGTGATCATCTCACCTAAAGTGGCGCAAGCTCTATTGGTTGATAGTGGTGATTTTGTTCGAATTTTGGCGCAGTAAAATAGGTACATTGGAAGGTAAGGATTAACAGATGACTCAGTGGATTGCAGGTGAATGGTTAGCTGGACAAGGCGAGGCAATGCTTTCGCTTAGTCCCTATAACAATGAGACGATTTGGCAGGGCGATAGCGCCACACCCGCGCAAGTAGAAGCTGCGGTAACGGCGGCAAGAGTCGCATTTATAGAATGGAAAAAACGTCCTTTTGTTGAGCGTGAGCAATATGTCTTAGCCTTCGCTGAAAAAGTGAAACAGCGCAGTGAAGAGCTTGCACAGATCATCGCCAAAGAGACAGGAAAGCCACTTTGGGAAACGCGTACTGAAGCGGCAGCGGTGGCGGGTAAAATCGCTATATCCATTCGAGCTTATCATGATCGCACTGGTGAAAACACACGCGAAGCAGCGGGTAATCAACTGGTATTGCGTCATCGTCCATTGGGCGTTCTTGCGGTTTTTGGTCCGTATAATTTCCCTGCCCACCTGCCGAATGGTCATATTGTGCCTGCACTTTTAGCGGGTAATACGGTTGTGTTTAAACCTTCAGAGCAGACTCCGTGGACTGGTGAGTTTGTGATGAAATTGTGGCAAGAAGCAGGCCTACCTGCGGGTGTACTTAACCTAGTGCAGGGCGCGAAGGAAACGGGTATTGCGCTTGCTCAGGCCAAAGGCATTGATGGCCTTCTTTTTACTGGCAGCGCCAATACAGGTCATTTACTCCATCGCCAGTTTGCTGGGCAGCCGGGGAAAATGCTGGCTTTAGAAATGGGCGGCAACAACCCAATGGTTATCTCTAAGCAGTATGGCGAGCTTGATGCGGCAGTGTATACCATTATTCAATCCGCATTTTTAAGTGCAGGCCAGCGGTGTACCTGTGCGCGGCGTCTTTATGTTCCAGAGGGAAATGAAGGCGATCGATTGCTTGAAAAGCTGGTCAGTGCCACTCAAAAATTGCGTATTGATCACCCCTTTGCTGAGCCAGCACCTTTTATGGGGCCACAAATATCACAAGCGGCGGCGCAGTTCATTCTTGCTGCTCAGGACAATTTACGCGCCTTGGGTGGCGTCAGCTTGCTGGCCGCGACACCTTTGCAGGCGGCGTTTGTCACTCCGGGCATTATTGATGTCACCGCAGTTAGCCAATTGCCTGATGAAGAGTATTTCGGACCATTGTTACAAGTCGTGCGTTACCAAAGCTTAGAGCAAGCGGTACAACTGGCTAATGAAACTCGCTTTGGTTTATCGGCAGGCTTAGTGTCGACCAATGATGCCGAATGGGACTACTTTGTCGATCATATCCGCGCTGGCATTGTAAATCGTAATCGACAATTAACCGGAGCCAGTGGTGATGCACCGTTTGGTGGGCCGGGAGCGTCGGGAAATTTAAGACCAAGCGCCTATTATGCGGCTGATTACTGCGCATACCCAATGGCATCAATGGAAGGTCGTTCGACTGAACTGCCTGCCACGCTCAGCCCTGGGGTTGAGCTATAGCAGTAAACTTTATCTAAAACCCCATGCCTACTAGCATGGTTTAAACCGAGCACAGACAAGGAGGCGTTATGACGCCAACCGTTTTATTTCAATCATTATGGAATGACTACATTCAGCGCCTTTGCCCTTCTGCCGACAAAGTCCATCACTTGCTTCAAGAAGAGGAAGCGTTGATTAATGACCATATTGCGTTGCGAACCTTCAATGTTGCGCCATTAGATATTGAAACGCTGGCTAAGCCTTTTCTTGCCTTAGGCTACGTTGCCTGTGGTGATTATGTGTTTGAAAGTAAGAAGCTGGTAGCGAAGCACTATGAACACCCTGATCCGACCCAGCCTAAAGTATTCATAAGCGAGCTGAAAGTGGAAGAGTGCTCACCTGCGCTCCAAGCTATTGTGGAGAAGCTGGTACATCAAGTCGATAGCAATAAATTAAACAACAGTGACTTTTTATATGGCGGTCGTCTATGGCAACTAAGCTACAGCGATTATTTGCAGCTTGCCAACGAAAGTGAATACGCCGCTTGGTTGGCGGCGCATGGCTATGGCGCAAACCATTTCACTGTTAGTGTTAATCAACTGCAGGCGTTTAATGAAGTGAAAGCGGTCAATGATCATCTACGTCAAGCGGGTTTTACCATCAATGAAAATGGTGGAGAAGTGAAAGGTACGCCTGATGTGCTGCTTGAGCAGTCGTCGACCATGGCCGATAAAGTACCGGTGCAATTTACGGAAGGGGTGGAGGTGATTCCCGGTGGATTCTATGAATTTGCCAAACGCTATCCAATGGTCAACGGTGAACTCTACAGTGGTTTTGTGGCGGCCTCTGCAGATAAGATATTTGAAAGTACAGACATGCAATAGCCTCTCATCTTTTTACTTTCGTACTGAAATATCGCCAAAGAAAAAGCCACCTGAGTTCCCCAAGGTGGCTTTATGCATTCAGTCTCAATCGTTTTGATTGAAATTAACGAGTTCCGTACACCACGATAGTTTTACCGTGGGCAGAAATTAAATTCTGCTCTTCGAGCATCTTCAAAATACGTCCCACAGTTTCACGAGAACAGCCTACAATTTGGCCGATCTCTTGACGGGTGATTTTGATTTGCATGCCATCTGGGTGCGTCATTGCATCAGGTTGTTTCGCCAGGTTAAGTAGCGTTTGTGCAATACGGCCCGTCACGTCTAGGAAGGCTAAATCGCCTACTTTTTGACTGGTGACTTGCAGGCGTCGAGAAATTTGTGCAGACAGACGCATTAAGATGTCTGGGTTCACTTGGATAAGCTGACGGAATTTCTTAAAAGAGATTTCCGCAACTTCACAAGGAGATTTTGCACGAACCCAAGCAGTACGCTCTTGGTCTTCTTCGAATAGACCAAGTTCACCGATAAAGTCACCTTGGTTTAGGTAAGAGAGGATCATCTCTTTACCTTCTTCGTCTTTAATCAATACCGCTACCGAGCCTTTGACGATGTAGTACAGCGTCTCTGCTTTTTCGCCCGCATGAATCAACGTGCTTTTCGATGGGTATTTATGAATATGACAGTGTGAAAGAAACCACTCTAGTGTTGGATCGGTTTGAGGTTTACCTAGAACCATAATATCTCACTTCCTCTGCAGGGTACGCTTGCCGCTTTCCATATTGTAGCTAAGCCTAAAATAAGCTTACTAGGATAAGAGCACTTTCCAAATGCTGCAAGCTAACTTGTGTTTCGGTTAAGGATAGTATCCTTTTTCAGAAACGATTTCTTGATTTTAATCGTGTCAGTGGCATGATTTTTTAAGCAAAACTGTGCACATGATCACGGTATGAAAAGTAACCGTCAACTTGCCCGATCACTTAGCCAATTTTACCTGTTTCAATCAATTGTTGCAGGATCGGTCTGACGATCAATTCCATCGCAAAACTCATCTTGCCACCCGGCACCACAATGGTGTTGTGGCGCGACATAAAAGAGCCATCAATCATGGCGAGCAGATAGGGGAAATCAACATTCTTTATGCCGCGCAGACGGATCACGACGAAGCTTTCATCCAAACTAGGGATGCCCTTGGCGTTAAGTGGGTTTGAAGTATCAACCGTTGGCACCCGTTGAAAGTTGATGTGAGTTCGTGAGAATTGGGGGGTGATGTAATTGAGGTAATCATCCATCGAACGGACGATGGAATCCATCACCGCTTCACGTGAATGGCCTCGATCACGAGTATCACGCACGTACTTTTGTATCCACTCAAGGTTAACGATTGGCACCATGCCTATCAAAAAATCGACATGCTGCGCGACGTTTACATCGCCATCGACTACACCGCCATGCAGACCTTCGTAAAACATCACATCCGAGTTTTCCGGTAAATCTTGCCAAGGAGTAAAGGTGCCGGGCATTTGATTGTAGGGCACAGCTTCGTCAAAAGAGTGTAGATAACGACGAACTTGGCCTGTGCCTAATTTCCCATATTGGCGGAAAAATTCTTCCAATGCAGGAAAATCATTGGCTTGTGGGCCAAAGTAGCTGATGTGCTTCCCTTGTTCGCGCGCTTTACGAATTTCCACATCCATTTCTGGCCGGGTAAAACGATGGAAGCTATCCCCTTCAACCCATGCTGGTTTAATGTTCATCATATTGAACATTTTGCGAAAGGCTTCTGAGGTCGTAGTTGTACCGGCACCGGACGAGCCGGTGACAGCGATAATTGGATGTTTTGCTGACATGACAAACCCTGTCTGTATGTAACGTACTTGTTATCGATGGCTGCAATATAGCACGAAAAGAGTAGATTGTTTTGAGCTGAAATTATTTACGCAATTGAATGTCCACACTTTCATGCAACTCAGAATAGACGATGATCGCTTCCCCTGTTGCGAGCTGTTTCTTTATTTGCTCGATTTTTTGCTGCAATGGTACTTCCTGCTCTCCGTAATCGGTACCTTCGCGTAATACAAACGTTTCAATCAAATTATCCAGTGTTTCAGGCGCAATGTGCTGCCAAGGAATAAGCATGACGACCTCTTAAACTGTCATGGAGAAAAGGGTATCGATTTAAAGCGATATGTGATTAATCATGAGTTGCATTGATGGTCAATAGGGTTGCCGTGACGCAGGTTTTCGTAATAGGTTGGAAGTGCTTCTTCGAGCCAAAATTTAGGCTTAAGCGCGCTACCGCTGAGAAAACCGACATGGCCACCTTGGGTAAATAAGCGGTAATGGATGTTCTCTGGTAAGGAAAATTTGGGGATCACGGCATCCGTCATAAAGGGATCATCTTGCGCTTGAATGATTTGTAGCGGCACGCGAATTTGTGTCAGCTTTGAAAGGCCTGAGCACTGCTGGTAGTAATCCTGCGCATCTTGAAAACCATGCAAAGGCGCGGTGATGAGATCGTCAAATTCGTAAAGTTTTTTGATGTGTTTAATTTGATGCTTAGAAATACCTAACTCATTATGTAAAAGATGCTGTTTCTTTAGTGCATTTTTTTTCAATGATGTCAGTAAGTAAGCGCGATAAACCTTTGAAAATCCCTGTTCAATGCGTGTGGAACACGCTGCCAGATCGAGCGGAGCGGAGACAACGGTTGCTGCGCTAACGATCGGGTCGTGATTATATTGCGCTAAGTAATTAACCAACATATTGCCGCCAAGAGAAATACCCACCGCCACGACAGGTCGATTCGGGCATTGTTTGCGTATGTATTCGAGCACAAAGCGTGCATCTTCAACTTCACCAGAATGGTAAGCACGTGCCAGATGGTTCGGTTTGCCGCTACAGCCGCGAAAATGCATCATGACCGATAACCACCCCTGCTGTGCGAAGGCGTACATTAAGCCATTGGCATAAGGGCTATGAAAACTGCCTTCTAAGCCATGAAACAAGATAAATAGGGGTTTATTTTGTACTCGCTCTGAGCGCCAATCATCACTCCAAGCAAGGTCTAAAAAATCACCATCAGGTGTAAACAGCGTTTGCCACAGCGGCTCAAAACGTGCGCGTTTGCGCAACAAACGAGGAAGCAGAGTCTGAAGGTGTGGATTTGTTAGTCCAGTAGCAGCGATAAATGGAGTCATAACCATAGCGTATTATTTTTATGAATTGCGACCAGTATACACTGAGAGAGCAATTGATGTAGTTACGGTTTTTGAGAATGAGGCGCCGGGGTTTTAAAAGCGAGATGCAAATGCTCACAGCCAAGCTGGCGACAGTAACGCAGCGTTAATTGTTCACCATGGTTATTCTGCAATGCCAATGCGTTGATACATTCCACAAGGTCAGCTTGCTGCTGCTTTTCAAGCTGCAGCTCAAATTGCAGCGCCTCGCGGTACAGCGTATCTGGCACCATGCTTTTCAAACGTCGTCTTAACTCTCGGTAACTGTGCAGCAGCGCTTCTGAACGACCGATACATTGAGTGACATTTTGCCAGTCAGCATCGGCAACCGTCACTTGTTGCTCATCAAGCCATTTGAGTAGCAGCAATAAGTTGACGTTGCCGTGGAAGTTATTTTGTAAACTTAAGCACGCCTCTTTCACTTCTCGCACGCTGTAGTATTGCAAACTGAATTGCCATAAGCGTTCTAAGGTCAGTGATAATCGTACGTGCTCTTGGCTCATCTTAGCGACTGAATTCCTGCTCTAGTTGTTCGAGTGTCTCTTGTTCCGACATCCATTCCATTTCGATCGCTTCAAGTGCCGATTTACTGCGAGCTTGAAGCGCAATCACTTCGGTAAGTTTAGCTTTGTTTTCGGCTTCATACAGCGAAGTATCAGACAATTGCGCTTCAGTTTGCGCCAGTGCCGCGTTCAATGTGTCCATTTTCGCTTCGAGTTGTGTCAGTTTTTTGCGAATTGGTGCGGTTTGGATGCGAAATTCCGCTTCTCGGCGCTTTTGATCTTTTTTGGCTGCGGCACTGTTGCTACTGTCTTTGGCAGGTTGCTGAGATTGAACTTCTCTACGTTCCGCTTTCTGTTGTTCTGTCAGCCACTTGTAGTAGTCGGTCAAATCCCCATCGAAAGGCGCGACTTGACGATCGTGCACCAAGTACAAGTCATCGGTGGTTGCGCGCAGTAGATAGCGATCATGGCTGACGATGACCATCGCACCTTCAAAGGTTTGCAGGGCAAACGTTAGGGCTTGACGCATATCCAAGTCTAAGTGGTTGGTGGGTTCATCAAGCAGCAGCAAGTTCGGTTTTTGCCACACAATTAGCGCAAGCACTAAGCGAGCCTTTTCACCCCCGGAAAACGGAGCGATTTTCTCTAGCGCTTTGTCGCCTTGGAAACCAAAACTACCCAGATAATTACGCAGCTCAAGTTCGTTTTTATCTGGGGCGATTTGCATCATGTGCTGCAGAGGGGTCTCTTCTGGATGCAGTGTTTCTAACTGATGCTGGGCAAAGTAACCAATTTTTACACCTTGCGAATAAGTGAGATCGCCGCCTTGTGGTTTTAACTCACCGGAGAGCAATTTAATTAATGTTGATTTACCCGCACCGTTACGCCCGAGTAATCCAATACGGCTTCCCGGTACAAGGTTGAGGCGAATTTTTTCTAAAATTAAACGTTCACCATACCCGGCGTAGACTTCGTCCATCATCATGATTGGGTTAGGCAGTGCTGAAGGCTCTCGAAATTCGAAATTAAATGGGTTATCAAATTGAGCTGGCAGCACTTTTTCCATTCGTTCCAACGCTTTGATACGACTTTGTGCTTGGCGAGCTTTGGAGGCCTTGTAGCGGAAACGGTCGATGTAGCTTTGCATGTGCACCATCTGCTTTTGCTGCTTCTGGTACATGGCTTGCTGCAAGATCAGTTTTTGCGCTCGTTGATTTTCAAACGATGAGTAGTTTCCGGTGTATTCATTCATGGTTTGATTTTCGATATGGATGATGCGTCCGACGATCGGATCAAGAAAATCGCGGTCATGGGAAATCAAGATCAAGGTGCCGGGATAGTTTTGTAACCAACGTTCAAGCCACATGACGGCGTCCAAATCCAAGTGGTTGGTTGGTTCATCAAGCAGCAGTAAATCCGAGCGGCACAACAGCGCTTGCGCTAAGTTTAAGCGCATCCGCCAACCACCCGAAAATTGCGTTAAACTCCATCCCATCTGCTCTTGGCTAAACCCCAAACCATCAAGCAGTTCAGAAGCGCGGGCGCGAATACTGTATCCGCCGATGGTTTCAATTTTTCCATGCAGCTCTGCAACCAAGGTTCCTTGGTTTGCCTCTTCAGCAACGCTGAGGCGTCGTTCTAATTCACGATATTCACGATCGCCATCGATGACATATTCAATCGCATTGCGATCAAGAGCCGGAGTTTCTTGGGCAACCCAAGCCAGTTCCCAGTGAGCTGGTTTACTGAAGGAGCCAGCGTCAATAGACAGCTCATCTTTGAGTAGGGCAAAGAGCGTTGATTTGCCACAGCCATTTTTGCCTACTAGGCCAACTTTATCGCCCGGCTGGATAGTTGCAGAGGCCTTTTCAAGGAGCGGTTTACCGCCGCGCAGTAATTGAATATCAGAGAAGGTAATCATAAAAATCTATTTTTCATATCGAGACGTTATCGCGTGGAATAGTAGGGGCAATAAGGATAAATGTCGATCATTATGCAAATTGCGTTATTATGCTTAATAACATATTGATAACTATTGGGAGCGCAGACAAAAATGTCCACCACCGTCATGCCTGACCAAATTACACCTAAAATATTGGTGATTTATGCGCATCCTGAGCCATTAAACTCCATCGCCAATCAAACCATGCTGCACAATATTTCGTCACTTTCCCACGTCACAGTGCATGACTTGTATGCAACTTATCCCGATTTTTTTATCGATGTGCACGCAGAGCAGCAAAAACTACTTGAGCATGATGTGATTGTGTTTCAACACCCTCTTTATATGTATTCCTGCCCAGCGCTACTCAAAGAGTGGTTTGATCGCGTGCTTGCCAAGGGGTTTGCCTTCGGCGGACAGACGGCGTTGCATGGTAAATACTGGCGTAGCGTCATCACCACGGGCGGAAAAAAAGAAGCGTTTGATGAGCGGGGCTACAACAAATACCCATTGGATCAAATTCTCCAACCATTTGAATTAACCGCGGCTCTGTGTTGTATGAATTGGATGGAACCGTTAGTTCTCTACTGGTCACGTAATGTGAGTGATATGGATCGCTATCAACACGCTGAGCATTATCGACACTGGTTGCAACACCCACTGGCCACACCCACACAAGGAGAGCTTGATGGCGTTAAGCGGTGATTTTTTACAAAGCAGCGTGGTGTTTTTAACCGCGGCTGTGGTGGCCGTACCGATTGCTCAGCGTGCAGGGCTGGGTTCGGTGCTCGGCTATTTGTTAGCTGGTGTAGCCATAGGCCCTTGGGGGCTCGGTTTAATCAGTGATGTGCAAGCCATATTGCACTTTGCTGAATTTGGCGTGGTGCTGCTGTTGTTTCTGATTGGGCTGGAATTAAACCCCAAAAAATTGTGGCAGATGCGTGGGCCGATCCTTGGTTTGGGTGGCGCGCAGGTGGTGGTAAGTACCTTAGTCATCGCCAGTATTGCTTATCTATTAGGCGTTAACTGGCAAAGTAGTTTAGTGATTGGTATGGGCCTTGCGCTCTCTTCGACAGCAATCGCATTACGCGTAATTGAAGAACAAGGGCTAACGCGCAGTGAGGCAGGCCAGTCTGGTTTTGCAGTACTGCTTTTTCAAGATATCGCTGTCATCCCGATGTTGGCCTTTTTGCCTTTACTGGCAGGCAACGCCGGTGGAAGCTGGTTAGATGTGACTTGGATGTTGGGTGGCATTACCGCTTTGCTGGTCGGGGGCCATTTCCTCTTGAGCCCGCTGTTTCGTTATATTGTGACCAGTGGTGTGCGTGAACTTTTTACCGTTGCCGCCTTATTGTTGGTGATTGGGATTGCACTGTTAATGCAGCAGCTTGGCTTGTCAATGGCGCTCGGTACTTTCCTTGCTGGTGTGTTGCTGGCAGAAAGTGAATTTCGCCATGAACTTGAGATCGCGATTGAACCGTTTAAAGGGTTATTGCTCGGGCTATTTTTTATTGCCGTTGGAATGGCGGTTAATTTGGGCTTATTGGCGCAAGCGCCGCTGCAAGTGTTGGCGGCTGTATTAGGTCTAGTGGTGCTGAAAGGAGGAATCCTTTATCTCCTCGCACGTTTATCGGGTACGCGTTCTAAAGCACGCAGCAAAATGGCGGCGATCCTCAGCCAAGGCGGCGAGTTCGCGTTCGTGATTTTCACTGCGGCAAGCGCACAGGGCGTGCTATCACAGGATCAAGTGGCCTTTTTGCTCGTTGTGGTCAGTCTGTCGATGGTCACCACACCTTTATTACTGACGATTCAGGACAAATGGTTTGCGCGAAAATTGAACCTCAGCAGTGACGATGAGATGCATTCCGATGTCGTCAATAAACAGCCGCAAATCATCATTGCGGGTTTTGGCCGTTTTGGGCAAATTGTAGGGCGTTTGATGTACGCCAATAAGATTAAAATTACCGTATTAGAAAGCGATGCCAGTCAAATTAAATTATTGAGAGAGTACGGTTATAACGTTTTTTATGGTGATGCAACTCAACTTGAACTGTTGCGCGCCGCGGGTGCAGAAGAAGCTGAGGCGATCGTCATCTGTACTGATGCGCCCGATGAAGTGATGAAAATTGTCGAGCTTTGTCAGCACCATTTCCCGCAGTTAAAGATCTTAGCTCGCGCTCGTAGCCGGGTAGAGGCGTATCAGTTACTCAGCCATGGGGTCGATAAATACTCGCGGGAAACTTTCTTAGGCGCTTTGGACCTCGGCCGACAAGTACTGGTCGAATTGGGCATGCACCCTTACCAAGCCAAGCGCGCCGAAGCACATTTTAGAAAACTCGATAATGCGATGCTCAAAGAGCTGCTACCGCAACATAACCAAGACAAACAACTCGCACTGCGCGCCAAAGAGGCACGTAAAGAGCTGGAAGAAATATTTGGGCGTGAAATGGATAATGATCGCCAATCTCGTCATTATTAGGAAAAATAACGCCAATCAATATTCAGTTGTAGGATGTAACGTGAAACAGAAAAAACGCTTTATTGCCGGTGCAAAGTGCCCAAGTTGTCAGTCACAAGATACTCTGCGCTGGTGGGTTGAAAACAACATAGAGCTCGTTGAGTGTGTCGAGTGCGACTACCATGAACAGCGAAAGCCCAAATCTGTAGAAAAAAGTGAACATGCTCGGCAAGAGATGATCGGGATTTTTAAACCAGAATAATTGAGTTTCTGGAATAGATCTTCATAATACGCCTCATACCGATCGATTTCTTAGGTTTGAAGATGACAACCTAGGAACAAACCTCCTTGGAGTTGTTATGAAAATTGAAAAGAACGTGGTTGTAAGCCTAGCCTACCAATTAGTATTGGAAGATGGTGCAGTCGTAGACCAATCAACAGTTGATGCACCACTAGATTACCTTCACGGTCACAACAATCTAATCACTGGCCTTGAAAATGAGTTAGAAGGAAAAGTTGTGGGCGATAAGTTCACAGCAACTATCGCTCCTGAAGAAGCGTACGGTGAATACAACGATGAGCTTGTACAACGTGTACCTGCTGAAGTTTTCCAAGGCGTTGATGAAATTGAAGTGGGTATGCGTTTTCTAGCGGATACTGACCAAGGCCAAATTCCAGTTGAAATCACGGAAGTGGATGGTGACGAAGTAGTAGTTGATGGTAACCACATGTTGGCTGGCCAAACATTAACGTTTGATGTAGAAGTCGTTGCGATTCGCGCTGCAACTGAAGAAGAGATCCAACATGGTCACATTCACCAAGCTGGTGGCTGTGGACATGGCCACGACCATGACCACGATCATGATCATGAAGGTGGTTGCTGTGGTGGTGAAGGCCATGACCATGGTGAGAAAAAAGAAGGTTGTTGCGGTGGCGGCAGCTGCGGTTCACATTAATCATTTTTTGGTTGGTAGTGCCAAAGTAGGCAGTAATAACCGACTGATACAATGAAATGGAAAGCGTTAATCGTCATGCGATTAGCGCTTTTTTGTTGCTTGTTAATTATTACAGTACTCACTTGCCGTCTACCTGCAACTTCAAGTTATTTGGGTATAGTTAATGTGTAGAACAGAAGTGTATTGCCTCTCAATTTATTAAGTTAAGGAATTCTCATGTCACAACCCTTTGCTATAGCAATTCATGGCGGCGCCGGAACCATCATTCGTCAACAAATGAGCGAATCATTAAAGCACGATATTTTGAACACGCTAGAAAGTGCTGTCCGAGCGGGGCATCAAGTACTGGCACAAGGTGGTGATGCACTGGATGCGGTGGTTGAGGCTGTGAAAATACTTGAGGACTCTCCGTTGTTTAACGCAGGAAAAGGTTCGGTGTTAACGCATCAAGAGATGGTGGAGATGGACGCCTCTGTCATGCATGGCAAAATGATGGACGCAGGCGCGGTCGCTGGGGTTCGGCACATTAAAAATCCGGTGCAGCTCGCGCGTGATGTAATGAAGCACAGTGATCATGTGTTGTTGATTGGTGAGGGCGCAGAAGCGTTTGCTTTTACTCAAGGGCATCAATATACAGAACAAGATTACTTTTTTACTGAGCGTCGTTATGAACAGTTGCTAGCGATGAAAAGCAACAATCAATTTGCTTTGTCGGAATCAAAATTCCCAGATGACAAGAAATTTGGCACTGTTGGCGCAGTTGCATTGGATAAACAAGGCAACCTTGCGTCTGCTACTAGTACCGGTGGCATCACGAATAAAAAATTTGGTCGCGTCGGCGATTCTCCCATCATAGGTGCAGGAACGGTGGCTGAAAATGGTAATGTGGCGGTATCGACAACGGGGATGGGGGAATATTTCATTCGTAAAATGGTTGCCAGTGACGTTGCCGCTCGCATGCGTTATTTAAAAGAAGATGTTCATACCGCATGTGAAACCATTATTCAGGGTGAACTTAAAACGCTCGGTGGTGAGGGTGGATTGATCGCCATTGATGCGCAAGGCGACATTCATTTTGCAATGAACAGTTCTGGTATGTACCGTGCTTGTGTTGATCGTCAAGGAGAGCTGATCGTAAAAATATATTCGGATGAGTAACTTACGTGCCTAATAACTGAATCATTTATTAAGTTATATTTTTATGACATTTTCGTGTTTAAAAAAGGACTGCAAGGAAAAGGATTCGGTGCTAGAATCCTTTTTTAACTAGCAATCAGACTTGGAAAGATGGGAAATAACGTAGTCGTTCTAGGCACCCAATGGGGTGACGAAGGCAAAGGTAAAATCGTAGACCTTTTAACTGAAGATGCAAAATACGTGGTTCGCTACCAAGGCGGCCATAATGCAGGCCACACTTTGGTCATTGACGGTGAAAAAACCGTTCTTCATTTAATTCCATCCGGCATTCTTCGCAATAAAGTGAAATGCATCATCGGCAACGGTGTTGTGCTTTCACCTGACGCACTAATCAATGAAATGAAGCCTCTAGAAGAGCGTGGTATTCCAGTCCGCGAACGTCTTTTCATTTCTGAAGCTTGCCCACTTATTCTTCCTTACCACATTGCGCTTGACCAAGCTCGTGAAACGGCTCGTGGTAAAAAAGCAATTGGTACGACAGGTCGTGGTATCGGTCCTGCTTATGAAGACAAAGTGGCTCGTCGTGGTTTACGCGTTGGTGACTTGTTCGATATGGCTTCATTTGCAGAAAAGCTAAAAGAAGTGATGGAGTTCCATAACTTCCAACTTGAGCATTTCTACAAAGCTGAACCAGTAAGCTACGAATCCGTACTTGAGCAAGCACAAGGCTATGCTGATTTGCTGACTTCGATGGTGATCGACGTGACCGATGAACTTGATGCAGCGCGTAAGCGTGGCGACAAAATCATGTTCGAAGGTGCGCAAGGTACTATGCTTGATATCGACCACGGTACTTACCCATACGTAACGTCTTCTAACACGACTGCTGGTGGTGTTGCTGCAGGTTCTGGTTTCGGCCCTCGTCATCTAGGTTATATTCTAGGTATCGCGAAAGCTTACTGTACTCGCGTTGGTGCAGGTCCATTCCCAACCGAATTGGATGATGAAATCGGTAATCACCTAGGCACGAAAGGCCATGAGTTTGGTGCAACAACAGGCCGTAAGCGCCGTTGTGGTTGGTTTGATGCGGTAGCGATGCGTCGCGCCATTCAAATTAACTCAGTCACAGGCTTCTGCTTGACTAAACTTGACGTACTTGATGGTCTAGAAGAGCTAAAAATCTGTACGGGTTACCAAATGCCAGATGGCTCAGTTGCTCAAGTATCACCAATGGCAGCTGACGCTTTTGAAGCGGTAACACCTATTTACGAAACTATGCCTGGTTGGTCTGAAAATACTTTCGGTGCTAAATCAATTGATGCCCTGCCACAAGCGGCGCTTGATTACATCAAACGTATTGAAGAGTTGACTGGTGTACCTGTTGACATCGTTTCTACAGGTCCAGATCGTAACGAAACCATTATCAAGGTTCACCCATTTTCAGTTTAATGGTTGATTGATAAACGTTTTTAAAACCGGCTTTCAGAGCCGGTTTTTTTATACCTGTATTGATGATATTTTGTCCTTGGTGTGGCAATAAATGGCCGAATAACGGCAAATTTTGTCTAAAGAGTTTGCCGCACTGGTCGATAAAGTTATCAAGCCCAGCCCTAGATGAAACTGAGGCTATAATTTTAAGGCTATCGATAGACATAAAGAGTGCAGGTATGAAGCTACGAACGGTAGCAGCTTCATTGTTTTTAGCGCTGACCTCATCCTTGAGTCATGCCAACGTGGCGGAAGTGGGTGAGCCAGTCCCTATTTACACCGAAGCTGAACTAATCAAGTTAATTGAGCAAAATAAACATTTAGAGCAAGTCAAGGCCGACAACTGCCAATTGGTAGAAGATATTGTTGCGCGTGCTACTCGCATCAGTCTGCCTTCCTACGAGTTTTTGTATGGAGATATGCTAGCGTGGGGGGTCTGTGTAGATCAAGATGTCGAACTTGGCTTGTACTATATGGAAAATGCAGCTCATCAAGGTTTACCCGCTGCGTTAGAGCAGCTTGGGCGTTATTATTCGCGTGGTACTTTAGTACAGCAGGATAAAGAGCGAGCTATTCCCTATCTGCGTGAAGCCGCTGCGATGGGCAATATTAATGCTCGTATCCATCTAGCTGAGCTTTTGCTGCGTGATTATGGCAGCCCGCTTGATTATGAAGATGCTTATCGCTGGCTTTATAATTCGGTGACTATCGATCAAAGAATACATTCTCGGATCTCTATGCTCCGGCAGGGGTTAGAGCAGCGAATGCCACAAAATGTGGTTGCGCGAGCCAAGCGCAGAGATACGTTTTGGTAGCCTTCATTATTGCTTTTCTTATTTCGCCCACACGGTTGGGCGAAGTCATTTCTGCGCTTTTCGTCTAACGCATTAGCCTATAATAATCAATACGCTGCTGTAGCTTCTGCCGTGAGTCAGTTATACTCTGGCTATCTCTCCTTGCTTTAGCAGGTCTGCCTATGTCTGAAATTATCAATAACGATCCTTTTGCGGATCGAGAATCTAGCAATTACGAAAATCCAATTCCAAGCCGAGAATTCATCCTCGAATTTCTAACCGAAGCCAATGTACCGATGAATCGTAATGATCTTTTTGAGGCATTGGGTTTGTCTGGTGAAGAGCAATACGAAGGGCTACGCCGTCGTTTGCGTGCGATGGAGCGAGATGGCCAATTGGTATTTACTCGTCGCCAATGCTATGCATTGCCAGAAAAACTGGAAATGATCAAAGGTCACGTAATCGGACATAAAGATGGTCATGGGTGGGTTCGTCCTGATGGCAGCGTTGGCAAAGATAACGATGTTTTGCTACCTCATCACCAAATGCGTACCATTATTCATGGCGACTACGTGCTGGTACAACCGACAGGCACGGATAAAAGAGGCCGTAAAGAAGGGCGTTTGGTCCGAGTTTTGGAAGAACGTAAAACCCAACTTGTTGGGCGTTTCTTCCTCGAAAATGGCTACTCTTATGTCGTGCCCGATGATTCACGCATCACTCAAGACATCTTGATCCCTAATGAGCACAAAGGCGGAGCTCGCATGGGGAACGTGGTGGTGATTGAAATTACCGATCGCGGTGCCAGAGCAAGAGGAATGACAGGCAGGGTTGTTGAAGTACTTGGGGAAAATATGGCTCCCGGTATGGAGACACAAATAGCGATTCGCACTCACCAGATCCCTCATGAGTGGCCGCAAGAAGTATTAAAGCAAGTCGAAAACCTGAGAGAAGAAGTTCCAGAAGAGGCGAAGCAAGGGCGCGTGGATCTGCGTCAATTACCTTTAGTGACTATTGATGGTGAAGACGCGCGTGACTTTGATGACGCGGTTTATTGCGAAGCCAAAAAAGGTGGTGGCTGGCGTCTCTGGGTTGCGATTGCTGACGTAAGTTATTATGTGCGCCCCGATACGGCTCTTGATAAAGAAGCGATCAACCGTGGTAACTCAGTTTACTTCCCATCGCAAGTCGTCCCTATGCTACCGGAAGTACTGTCGAACGGTCTTTGTTCACTTAATCCACAAGTCGACCGTCTATGCATGGTGTGCGAGATGACAGTCTCTGCAACGGGCAAAATTTCGGGTTACAAACATTACGAAGCCGTGATGAACTCTCATGCCCGTTTAACTTACAACAAAGTACACGCCATTCTTGAAGGGGATGAAGAGCTACGCGAACGTTATCAAGCTGTGGTTCCTCATCTTGAAGAACTCTATTCGATGTATAAGGTGCTAAAAGCAGCGCGTGATGAGCGTGGCGGTATCGAATTTGAAACGATTGAAACTAAGTTTATTTTTAATGCTGAGCGTAAAATCGACAGCATTGAACCTGTTGTACGTAATGATGCGCATAAAATAATCGAAGAGTGCATGATCCTCGCTAATATTGCTTCAGCATCGCTGGTGGAAAAAGCGAAAGAGCCCGCTCTGTACCGTATCCATGAATCACCGGGAGAAGAGCGTTTGACCGGCTTTAGGGATTTCTTAGGCGAGCTTGGCTTGAACTTAGCGGGTGGGCTAGAGCCTTCGCCAACCGATTACGCTAACTTAATGAAACAGATTGGTGAGCGCCAAGACAAAGAGTTGATCCAAACCATGTTACTGCGTTCCATGAAGCAGGCTGTGTATAACGCAGATAACTGTGGTCACTTTGGTTTAGCGCTCAAACGCTATGCGCACTTTACTTCACCTATTCGTCGCTACCCTGATCTCCTATTGCACCGCGCAATTAAATATTTGATTGCCAAAGAATCGGGCAATCACACCGACCGTTGGACAACTACAGGTGGTTATCACTACTCTTTTGATGACATGGACTTCTATGGTCAGCAATGTTCAATGACAGAACGCCGTGCTGATGATGCGACGCGTGAAGTATCTGATTGGCTCAAGTGTGAATACATGCAAGATCATGTAGGCGAAGAGCTTGATGGAGTCATAGCCAACGTGACAGGTTTCGGTTTCTTCGTTCGTTTAACTGAGTTGCACATTGATGGATTGGTCCATATTTCAACGCTAGCGAATGACTACTATCAATTTGATCCCGTGGGACAACGATTGATCGGCGAAAGTTTTGGCAACATCTATCGCTTAGGTGACGCCGTTAAAGTCAAAGTGTTATCCGTCAACTTGGATGATCGTCAAATTGACTTTGAAATCGTGGGCACTAGCCGTAAGCTGCGCGGAGAAGGCAAGACAGCGAAGAAACGTGCAACGGATGCACGAGAGAAAGCACGTGGCAAGAAGGTGACGTCAAGTAAAGGAAAGGCAACTCCTTTAGTTGAAGCGACTAAACGCCCAGATGAAAAAAGTAGTGAAGGCTCAAAACCTGAACGAAAAAAAAGCAAAATAACAAAAGCACGCAAAAAGAAACCCGCGGCCAAAGCAAATAAAGCGCGTGCTAGTAAATAACGATCAATGGGTAAATCATGAGTAACGAATGTATTTATGGTATTCACGCGGTCAGCGCTGTACTTGAAAAAGATCCAGCGCGATTGATAGAAGCGTTTGTACTAAAAGGGCGACAAGATGATCGCCTGCTTCCACTGTTAAATGAACTGCAACATTGCGGTGTCTCTATTCAACAGATGGGACGTAAAACATTGGATGACAAGGCTCAAGGGGCGAATCATCAGGGCATCATTGCTCGTGTAAAACCAGCAAAACAGCTTAATGAGCATGATTTAGAAGCAATCATCGCACAGCATGAACAACCGCTATTACTTGTTTTGGATGGTGTTACCGATCCGCATAATCTCGGCGCATGCTTACGTAACGCCGATGCTGCCGGGGTCGCTGCAGTGATCGTACCAAAAGATAAGTCAGCACCAATGACGGCAACGGTCAGCAAAGTCGCTTGTGGCGCTGCTGAAACTGTGCCTTTAGTACGAGTGACGAATCTTGCACGTACCATGCGCGCCCTTCAAGAACAAGGCGTATGGTTTGTTGGCACTGCCGGTGAGGCGACGCATGACATTTACCAAGCCAAACTGACAGGGCCCCTTGCGATTGTTATGGGCGCTGAAGGGGATGGTATGCGCCGTTTAACGCGCGAAACCTGCGATGATCTGATCAAAATACCGATGGCGGGCACCGTTTCTAGCCTAAACGTATCAGTAGCGGCTGGGATCTGTCTGTTTGAAGCAGTGAGACAGCGCCAAGCTGTATAATTGTGCATCAGGGATAAAAGGATAGGGTCGTGAGTGCTCACCTCATCTTTCTATCCCTTCTATACTTCCTCAGTGAAAGAAGAAATAGATAGTTTATAAGTTTAATTTCTACACAGCGCTTGCATGTGTAATGGTGATCTGTATAATGCACCGCACTGGTTAAATCCAGTTGTGAACCAATGAGCAGTGAGGAGTAAACTGACCTAGCTGTTAGTTTAGTAACGTATACTCAGCTTATGTTCGCAGTTAATACAATTAGCTCTGTTGCGTTTAGTAATAGATTAAAGTTAATCGAAAATTAACTGACAATGTGCCTAATTTTGGCACTACGGTTTCACATAAATCAATCGGCATTCTCTCGTTTTAACGAGTTTGAGTGGCGATATTGTTTGTGTAATTTTTAATTATTGGAGCTCTGTCTCATGCAGAACCAACGTATCCGTATCCGCCTAAAAGCGTTCGATTACAAACTAATCGATGCTTCTACAGCGGAAATCGTTGAAACAGCTAAGCGTACCGGCGCACAGGTTCGTGGTCCTATTCCACTTCCTACTCGTAAAGAGCGTTTCACTGTTCTTATCTCTCCACACGTCAACAAAGATGCTCGTGATCAGTACGAAATTCGTACTCACAAACGTCTAATCGACATCGTTGAGCCAACAGATAAAACTGTTGATGCACTGATGCGCCTAGATCTAGCTGCTGGCGTTGACGTACAAATCAGCCTAGGTTAAGGGAGATTAGAAGAATGATTGGTCTAGTCGGACGTAAAGTGGGTATGACCCGCGTATTTACTGAAGAAGGCGTTTCTATCCCAGTAACTGTTGTTGAG
>Ga0075011_10000033_pt1 | contig 68740 bp, 66 predicted proteins | sample TARM_MetaG_T_14_FD_72354 | JGI IMG/M metagenome (GOLD analysis project Ga0075011, IMG submission 72354) | Freshwater microbial communities from Pennsylvania, USA, analyzing microbe dynamics in response to fracking - TARM_MetaG_T_14 | ecosystem: Environmental > Aquatic > Freshwater > River...
TAAAAATATCCGCAACTTTCATCAAAACCTCATTCTTAACTAAGAAGAAACACCAATTCGTTAATTTTGAAGCACTTCACAATAATCTGCAATAACTTTCGAGCGTACAAGCGTTATCCCAAACAACAAAAATACTTAAAAATCAGCGCATTAAACAATAAAACATTATTTTATTGCTAATGCCAACAATAAAGCAGTGATTTAATTAATAATACTTTTTTTATTATTCAACTGTATGATATTTCACGATTATCTGACATTTAGTCAATAAATTGCATAACAAATTTTCCATTCAATCATTCAGCATAATGCAAAGGATCAAACTTACGCAATGAACCTGACAACTATGATGGACAATCAGAGCGAACTTTAAACGCTCCCATAAGTACCCGTAAGGCATTCGCTTGCTCTGCTAAATCTTCACTCGCTTTCGCTGTTTCTTCAGTGCTCAGTAGGACCCTATCGCCTGAATCTTTAATTCCAATAAGATTGTGACTAATTTCTTCTGCTGTAACTGATTGCTGCTCACTGGCCGCAGCCACCTGCGTATTTGATTCTGTCAATTCGGCTAAAGCTGTTGCGATATGATTGAGCTGAGTTTTTGCCTGCTGAATATACTCCGAAGTTTGACGAACTTTGCTATCACTCTCCGTCATAGCGTTATTAGATTGTTCTGCTTTATTTACCAAAACTTCAATCAAGCTGCCTATTTCATTTGTCGCTTGCTGACTTCGCGATGCTAAAGCTCGCACCTCATCGGCCACCACAGCAAACCCTCTCCCCTGCTCTCCTGCTCTGGCTGATTCAATTGCCGCATTTAACGCCAACAAATTAGTCTGCTCAGAAATACTGTCTACGACCTGTACAAAATCCTGAATCTTATGAGTACTACCTTTAAGCTCATTAATCATGTTCTGCGCATGATTCGACTGTTCAACAAGCAATACCGAAATGTCTTGTGTCATATCAATGGTCGAACAACCTTCTTTTACGTTGACCTCTGCCCGACTTGTTGAACCTGCTGCGGCTTCCGCATTGCTGGCCACTTCAGTAATCGTTGCTGCCATTTGTGTCATCGCAGACGCAACCTGCTCGGTATTTTCCTGTTGCACCTGCATAGCCTGACGATTGTTCTCCGCGACTGCAGATAACTCTGTCACTGTTGAGGCAATAACATCAGTACGACTCATTACATCCCCAATCATACGGCTCAGAGATTCTGCCATTACGTTCATACTCACCATCAACTGGCCAATTTCATCATTGGATTTGATCTCTATTTTTTGCTCAAAGTTACCTTTGGCCATCTCTGCCGCTACGTTGCGAGCTCGGACCATTGAGGAAACAATTCTGCGGCTAAATAGTACGCCAATCGTCAAACCAAAGATCACTGAAATAACGGATAGTATCGCCATACCAACCAAAGCCTGATACTCATGTTCTTCAGTAATGAGTACGGCATTTGTTGTTGCTTGTTCCAGCCCTAATAAGAAATGTTCAAGTTCGGCATTGAGCTTGTCTAAAGCTTGTTCAAACCGATGAACCTGCGCAGCCATCGCCGAATCAACGGTACCCTGTTGCAACCCATCCAGAATTGAAAACAACATCTGCTCATAGCTTTTATGCTGCTGTTTCAACTTTTCAAGCTCTTGAATTAACAGACTGATCCGCTGCTCTTGTGTCGCTGACTTAGCATGATCCAGAGCGGAATCCAGCAACGTTCTGGCATTGCTGATTTCTCGGTCAAAATATAAAGCCGATTCTCTCACCTGATTAAGAAATTGGTTTAGATTTTGACGATCTTCCCCCGACGGCACATTAGCCAGCCGGAAAGCTTTTTCCAGTACAACAGCACCTTCAAGTTGTTTTATGGTGATGTTACTGGCCAATTTAACCAAAGGTAAATTTTCGTGGGCAATTCCCTCGATTTCATTCGCAACCCGGTCCATTTTTACTACCGCGTAAGACGAAACGATCAAAGTTAACATTAATAGTGTAGTAATCAGTCCAATCAACTTTTGAGTTACCGTCAAATTCTGAAGCCAGCCCATAAGCACCTCGTATATTAGTGTCCGCCAAATTAAGAATAGCTGATGTTAATTAACTCAATACAAAACTCATCAAATGTTAGAGCTAACGCCCAACCGGAATAGCTAGACTCAAAAATAACGACAAAAAATTCTCTGTTCACTCCCTTCTTAAGTCTTCCTTAAGAAAGTTACACCAAACTACTTTCGATACACACGCAACCATCCAAGGAGAGAGCATGTCTATTACCACTAAATTTCGTTCCGGATTAATTCTTTCACTATTAGCGACGTCTGCAGTTGTATTTGCTGACCCCACTTGTACAAAAGAACCTGAATCAAAATGGATGTCTTTTGAGCAGGCACAGCAACAAGTTAAAGATATGGGCTACAAAATTAAAAAATTTAAAAAAACGAAAACCAGTTGTTATGAGCTATACGGATACAACAGCAAAGGAAAGAAAACTGAAATATATTTTAATCCGGTTGATATGAGCAAAGTAAAAGAGGAAGAAGATGACTAAACCCTTTGTTTGGGACACCGTAGTACGCCTGACTCACTGGACGGTCGCTGTACTTTTTCTTTCCAATTATTTTGTAACTGAAGAAGGCAGTGACAGCCATGAATGGGTTGGGTATGTCGTTCTTGCTACAATCGCGATTAGGCTACTTTGGGGACTCATCACCAAATCACCAGCTCGCTTAACAGCTTTCAAACCAAGTATATCCAATGCCATCGTCCATTTAATGCAGATCTTGCAAACCAAATCAGATAACCACCAAGGGCATAACCCCGCAGGTGCGATCATGATCTGGACAATGTGGTTCTGTCTGATAATGACGGGGCTATCTGGTTGGTCGACACAACTGGATATGTTTTGGGGAGGAGAATGGGTAGAAGAACTTCACGAATTTTTCGCAAACTTTACGATGCTCGCAGTAACGGTTCATATCAGTGCGGTCATTTTCATGACTCATTGGACCAAACGCTCTTATGTTAAAAGCATGCTTTTTAACAAAAATCATTGATTCTATTGCAACTAAATCAAGAACACCTGCCAGCTCAAATGGCAGGTTTTTTATTTTTAGCACTAAAACCTTTATGTATTCACTTCGTTTTACATGAAATTTAATTACATAAATTTCACATTAAAGATTCATTAATGGTAAAAATGATCAAAAAAAACTACAAAATTTATTGATCTAAATCATGCTAACCACTAAAATGTGACCAAAATCTCATTAATTGATACACAAAAAAGGTGACATTATGTTTGATAAAAGAAAATCGTTTTTAAGCAACATTCGTGAATTTGGTGGAATCATCGCTCTGTTTTCAGTTGCATCTATGACGGTATTACTGCTTAGCCAGACTTGGGTTAACTACTAATTCCGGGTAGTAATAGCTGACACAGAGAAAATCAAGAATGAGAACTTAAACGTTGAATATTAATCTGTTTACAGACAGTGCGAGTTCAGCAAATAAAGTTCCTACTGGAGAGTTTTGATGGTTTGCTTGAACTCGAAAACCCCAAAAAAATGCCATTTCACCTCCGGTGGCAATCTCAATGACTACCGGGTGAAATGACACTTTCTTAGCTACAGGCACCGTTATCAGGGCACCTGTGATTATTTTTATTAAGACTGCTTAGCGTTCTTTTCTACGCTGTCCCATACGCCTAAAATGTACATGATGCCAAGCGCACGGTCATATAAACCGTATCCCGGACGAGCCCATTTTTCCTCGCCCCAGATATGACGTCCATGGTCAGGGCGTACATAGCCATCATAACCATGTTTATGTAGCGTTTGTACAACTTTAACAGTATCAACAGAGCCGTCACATGCACGGTGTGAAGCTTCAATGAAATCACCATTCTCGTAACGTTTAACGTTGCGAATATGCATGAAGTGTATACGGTCATGATAGGCATCAATAATATCAGGTATGTCATTGTTCGCAGAACCCAATGAACCTGTACATAAGCTTAAGCCGTTGTAAGGGCTATCAACCAGATTCAGGAAACGACCAATGTTTTCTTTATTGATGATGAGACGTGGCAAACCAAAAATTGGGAACGCCGGATCATCTGGGTGAATCCCCATCTTAATACCGACTTCTTCACATACTGGAATCACCTGTTCCAGGAAGTACTGTAAGTTCTTCCATAAATCTTCTGCGGTGAAGTTTTCATATTGTTTAAACGTTTCTTTCAGGCGAGCTAAACGTTCAGGTTCCCAACCCGGCATCGTAACATCAACATTGGTTGAAATCTTTTCAATCAATTCGATCGGGTCAATATTAGCGATCTGACTCTTTTCAAAAAACAGCGCATTTGAGCCATCTTCCATCTCTTTATAAAGGTCGGTACGAGTCCAGTCAAATACAGGCATAAAGTTATAACATACAACCTTAACACCAACTTTTGCCAGGCGGCGTAAAGTCTCTTTATAGTTGTCTATGTACTGATCGCGAGTTGGCAGCCCTAGTTTGATATCTTCGTGAACGTTAACACTTTCAACAACATCAATGTTAAAACCAGCAGCTTCAATGATCTCTTTCTCTTTGGCAATTCGTTCTTCGCTCCAAAGTTCACCAGCAGCCATATCGTGTAGCGACCATACTATGCCTTCTACACCTGGGATTTGTTTAATATTGCCAAGGGTAACTTTATCGTTGCCCTCGCCATACCAACGAAATGTCATTTTCATTTTATAAATTCCTCTCAACGACAAAGCTTGCAACCGATGACTTAGCCCCTTCCGCGAACAGCTTTTCTAATGCTGATTGCAGTGTTGCTCTAAATATTGGGTTACTCGCCAATTCTTTATCAAATACACTTTGTAGTGCTAAGAAACCATCCACGGCTTTTTCTAGGTCTGAACCCGCGTGCTGCCATACATCGGCAAGTGTTTGTTTTAGCGGGTCTTGTACATCAATCGCTTCTTTTTTCTCATCAACACCACCCACATAACGCATCCAGCCAGCCAGCGCTAAACACAAGCCGTCGATAGGAATCCCGTTATCCAGTGAATAGTGAATCGTTTGTAAAAAACGTTGTGGGATCTTTTGTGTGCCATCCATAGCAATTTGCCATGTGCGATGTTGTAACGCAGTGTTTTCGTAACGCTCAATTAACTGATCTTTATAATCATCAAGGTTAATACCTTCAATTTTGATTGAAGGTGTTATTTCGACATCCATTAAATAACGAACAAATGTCTTAAAATTCGGATCCTGTATTGTTTCAGCGACCGTTTGGTAGCCAGACAGGTAGCCCAGGTAGGCCATAGTAGAGTGCGTACCATTAAGCAGACGTAGTTTCATTTCTTCAAACGGTACGACATCATCGGCAATTTGTACGTTGGCAATAGAGGTTTTTTCCCATGCCGGCCGATCATTAACAAATTTGTCTTCAATAACCCATTGCAGGAAAGGTTCAGTCATTACACAGGATTTATCTTCCATGCCTAACGCTGCTTCAATACGCGCGATATCATTATCTGTCGTGCGTGGAACAATACGATCAACCATTGTGCAAGGGAACTTCATATTTCCCTTAACCCACAAATAAAATTCTTGATCTAATTGTTGTGCAAACTGAAGTACGACTTTTTCAAGCACATGACCATTTTCAGGCAAGTTGTCACAACTTAGTGGTGTAAAAGGAGCAATACCGTTTAAATAGCGGTAGCGCATTGCAGATACCAAAAAGCCAATCGCTGATTTAGGCTGATCGATATTCTTTAAATCGTGTTGGATTAATGGATGATTCAGATCTAAATCACCGCTAGCAGGGTTATGGCAGTAGCCTTTCTCAGTTACAGTTAGAGAAACAACTTTCACTTGCGGATCGCACATGTAACCCATGACTTGTTCAATTTGAGTCGAATTCAACACAGTCTCAATAGAGCCAATGATGTTCAAATCAATCTGACTGTCATAGCCTACGCCAACAGTGTACAAACAATCTTGGGCAAGCATATCTTGTTGTAAACCTACAGCGCTCCAAGTCACGCCAACAATTTTCCAATCTCCGCCTTTCTCTTTAATAACAGCATCGGTAATCAATGCTTGGTGAGCTCGGTGAAAAGCACCAAACCCCAAGTGAACTATCCCAACTTTTGATTTTTTATTATTTTCGTTGGGTTTAACCAAGGCATTCGCCTCAGACAAGTGAGCTTGACTTAATCTCATAATCATTTGAACCAATTTGTTTAAATAATCAAAAAGGAAGTTTGCAACTGCATATGAAAAAGCGCAAAACCAAACTGGTTTTGCGCTTACCTTCAATACAATTACATTGCTTGAACTTTGTCTAGTAAAGGAATTAGATCAGGGTTCTCTTTACGGAATTTCTCGTAAACTGGTTTAACAGCTTCCTGGAATGCTGGAATGTCACTTTCTACGAATTGAACATTGAAGCCTTCTAACTCACCACGTGCTTTTTCTACGTAGTTTGCCCAGTTAGTTTCTTGCTCTTTCACTGTTTCTTTCGCGATTTCACGAACTTTAGCTTGGTCTTCAGCAGATAACTTATCCCAAACACTTGTAGAAACAACTAGTACGTCAGGAACCATAGTGTGCTTGTCGTACGAGAATGTTTTCTTAACTTCGTAGTGACGAGACGAGAAGTAAGAAGGAATGTTGTTCTCTGCACCGTCAACAACACCTTGTTGTAGTGCTGAGTATAGTTCACCGTATGGTAGTGGAACCGGAGTACCGCCTAGCGCTTTGATAGTATCGATTGAAAGTGCTGAGTTTTGAACACGGATTTTCAGACCTTTCAAATCTTCAGGAGTACGAATTGGCTTATCTGTGTAAAAGCTACGCGCACCAGCATCTAAGAAAGCAAGACCAATAAAGCCAGACTTCTCGGAAGAAGCCAGGATTTGCTCACCAATTTCACCCTGAAGAACCGCATCATATTGAGCACGGTCACGATATAGATAAGGCAAAGATAGCAGTTTGTAATCAGGTGCAAAAGCAGTCAGTGGCGCTGCACTAACTTTGGTAAAACCAATTGTTCCACCCTGAACCATCTGTAGTAGTTCAGTTTCGTTACCTAGCGTACCGTTTGGATAAACTTTTACGCGCAATTTAGTTTCTTTTGTTACTTTTTTCGCAAAATAGTCTAACGAAGTATGAACTGGGTGCTCTGTTGGTAGAGAGTGAGCCAGTTTAGCAGTAGCAGCGTAAACGTTGCCAGCCATGAATGTAGAAATAGTACAAGCAAGTAAAAGTTTTTTATTTAGTTTCATCTTTATAGTCCTATCAATATTGAGGTTTATAACCAGCTAATTCCGGTAGCCATAATGAAAGTGAAGGGAACAGAGTTACTATCGTCAACGTAATAACCATGAGGACGAATAGCGGTACCAATTTAGGAACAACCGTACCTAACTTACTACCCGTAACACTACAACCTACGAACAACGCCGTGCCCACTGGTGGTGTACAGATACCGATACATAAGTTAAATACTAAGATGATCCCAAAGTGTACTGGGTCAATACCAAGTGTCATTGCAATTGGTAAGAAGATTGGGGTAAAGATAAGTACCGCTGGAGTCATATCCATAAATGTACCTACCACCAACAGAATCAAGTTCATCAACAAGATAACCATGATTGGGTTAGTTGATGTTTCTAGCACGAAGTCTGCAATCTGAGTTGGAATATCCGCGTTCGCCATTGCCCAAGACATTGCTGAAGAAGTCGCAACCATCAATAGTACGATTGACGTTGTAATAACACTATCTACCAGTACAGGAAACAAGTCGTTAAATTTCAGTTCACGGTAAGCAAAGCCTAGGAACAGAGCATACACAACCGCGATAGCTGAAGCTTCTGTCGCAGTGAAGATACCACCAAGAATACCACCCATGATAACGATAACCAGAGTCAAACTTGGAATCGCATCCCAGATAACCTTACGTTTCTTCTCTGTAACAATGATTTTATCGCGAGGAATGTTGTACTTTTTACCAAGTAAAAATATACCAATCATAACACTCAAGCCCATCATAATACCTGGGATATAACCCGCAATGAATAGGTATTGAACAGATGTGCTACTCACAAGAGCAAACAAGATCAAGATGTTTGATGGCGGAATAAGTAGGCCAGAAGGACATGATGCAACGTTAACTGCAGTTGAGAAATCCATTGGGTATTTACGCTCTTCCTGTAGTGGTTTCATGATACCACCAACCGCAGCAGCAGAAGCCGTTGCCGAACCAGAAAGAGAGCCAAATAGCATATTTGCCATTACGTTCACGTGTGATAAAGAACCCGGTAAACGACCACCAAAGATCATTACAAAGTTAATAAGACGTGAAGCAAGGCCGCCTCGGTTCATCAAGTTACCGGCCACAATGAAAAACGGCAGTGCGAGCAAGCCGAAGTTATCCAAACCGTTAGCCAGTTTTTGTGAAACCAAGATGGTTACATGTTCTAATGGAAAATCGATAAATACTGTAAATAGAGCAGCAATACCGATAGAAAATGCGATAGGTACACCAACAAGTAGTAATACGCCTAATACACCAAATAGAACGAACACTGGAAAAAAGTTATAAAAAGCATCAGGAGCGCTATCTAAAAACTCAGCTGAAAATAGTAAATCCATCAAAGTCATTTTGAATATCCTTCTGCAGGAACTCGATTCTCTTTACTTGTTAACATGAGAATTGAAGTAATAATGTCAACAATACCGAAATAAGTAATGATGTAACCAGCAAGTGGTACTACAACATATACGTAACCAATCAATAGATGTTCTCCACCAATAACGATACCCGGTGATATTTGACCGTGCTGTAACGTATTGGTAACCAATGTGTGACCACCATAAATGAAGGTAATCGCAGCAAAAGCAATAACAACAACGTTGATGAATATGCCTAAAATTAATTGACCTCTCTCACCCAACTTAGAATGCAAAAGCTCTAAGGCTAAATGACGTTTAACTGCAAAGGTATAAGCGCCACCTAGCACACCAATCCAAATTAATAGATAGCGAGATAATTCATCAGTAAAACTTGATGGATCTTGCATAACGAAACGAGTAAATACCTGCCAAACAACCGTAATAATCATTACGGTCATAAACACGCTCAAGACAACGCGTAATAAACTATTGATATAAGAGTTTATAGACTTAATTATCATAGTAATTAATCTCTAAAAGTAGTTTTATTCCCAACTGACACCTACACATAATCCTTTCCTGCGTAACCTATCACTTGGCACTTCCTTGGATAGCGTGTGTCACTTGCAATCATCACATAACGCTATCCGTAAACTTTAGTCACCTAAGTAACCAATGACGAAAGTAATACTACATTTGGTATAACAATAAAAAATTGGTCTAGATCATAAAACAAAATGGGTTTTCATTTTTTTACGGAAAGTATGATCGCCTTTAAACTTTTGACAAAAAACTCACTTGATCGGTCTATAATTTAATCAAAACGATGTTGAAATCATGTTTATTTTCCAATTTTACATTTAATATCGCACACAAATGGTAGAACAAATAAGGACAACCTGTATGACATCTTTCCTTTCGGAGGATTTTTTACTCCACAACGAATTTGCAAAACGTTTATATCATGAAGTAGCCGCTGATTTACCGATCATTGACTACCACTGCCACCTACCACCTCAACAAGTATCTACAGATTATCGTTTTGAAAACCTAACTGATATCTGGCTTCGTGGTGACCACTATAAATGGCGCGCTATGCGTATAAATGGTGTTGATGAACGTTTTTGTACTGGTGATGCTTCTGATAAAGAGAAGTTTATGGCCTTTGCTCGTACGGTTCCGTACACAATTGGTAACCCAATTTATCACTGGGCACACCTAGAATTACGTCGTCCGTTCGGCCTATCTGGCATCGTGCTAAACGAAGACACAGCAGAACGTGTATGGAATGAAACCAATGAAATGCTGGCAACACCAGAGTTCAGTGCTCGTTCTATTATGCAGAAGATGAACGTTGAGATGGTTGGTACGACAGATGATCCAATCGACGATCTAGCTGCTCATAAAGTCGTTGCAGATGACAAAGACTTTCCTGTTCAAATGCTACCAAGCTGGCGTCCAGATAAAGCATTTAACGTTCATTTAGAAACATTCCCAGCATATATCGAAGCACTATCTCAGGCGGCTGATGTTGAAATCACACGCTTTGCTGATTTATGTAACGCTCTAGATAAGCGTCTACAACACTTTGCTGACCATGGTTGTTGTATTACTGACCACGCTCTAGATACAGTTTGCTATGAAGATTCAACTGAGCAAGAGCTAGATGCAATTCTTGCCAAGCGTCTTGGTGGTGGTGAAGTCACAGAATTTGAAACTGCACAGTTCAAAACTGCCGTATTGGTATACCTAGGTAAAGAATACGCAAAACGCGGTTGGGTTCAGCAATACCACATTGGCGCATTGCGTAATAATAATGAACGTATGTTCAAACTTCTTGGCCCAGATACTGGTTTCGACTCAATTAACGATGGTTTAGTTGCACTACCACTAGCTCGTCTTCTAGATGCTCTTGACCGTGAAAATGCACTACCAAAAACAATCCTTTACGGATTAAACCCTCGTGATAATGAAGTTCTTGCAACCATGTGCGGTAACTTCCAGGACGGTAGCATTGAAGGCAAGATTCAATTCGGCTCTGGCTGGTGGTTCAACGATCAAAAAGACGGTATGGAACGTCAAATGACTCAGCTTGCACAGCTAGGTCTGCTAAGTCGTTTTGTTGGTATGCTAACTGACAGCCGTAGCTTCATGTCTTATACACGCCATGAGTACTTCCGCCGTATCCTTTGCCAAATGATCGGTAAATGGGTTGAAGATGGTGAAGTACCAGCAGATTTCGAACTGCTAAGCCGTATGGTAAGAGACATCTGTTACAACAACGCTCAAAATTATTTCGGCATCACAGCTAAATAATCCTTTCTGCTGTTGGTGCATCGACTCGTCCTCATGCATCAACGGCAGCTTCTTTACAGGTACCTAATATGAAACAGCTAAACCGTGATACATTCCCCGGCCCATCATACCCAACCAAAATTATTCAATTTGGTGAAGGTAACTTTCTACGTGCATTCCTGGATTGGCAAATCGACCAACTTAACGAACACACAAATTTCAATGCTGGCATCAGCGTAATTCGCCCTATTGATACAGACTTTCCACCTAGTCTAAGTACTCAGCAAGGCATCTATACGACTCTTATTCGCGGTTTAGACGAAACGGGCCAAGCTGTATCACAATCACGAATCATCTATTCAGTTAACGAAGAGCTTTCTGCATATCGTGATTTTGCAAACTTGCTTGAACTAGCAAGAAACCCTGAAACACAATTTGTATTTTCAAATACAACTGAAGCAGGTATTGCATATGTAGCAAGCGATCAACTGGATGATGTTCCTCCAAGCAGCTTCCCGGCTAAATTAACACGTATGCTTTGGGAACGTTTTAACCACTTTAATGGTGATCAAGATAAAGGCTGGATAATCGTTCCTTGTGAACTTATCGACTACAATGGCGAGTGTCTGAAAGAAATCATTTTGCGCTACATCGACGCATGGCACCTTTCTGCTGAATTCAAAAACTGGGTAGAAAATGCCAACACTTTCTGTTCTACATTAGTAGACCGTATCGTTACTGGATATCCAAAAGATGAAGTTAGCGATCTGGAAGCAGAACTTGGCTACAAAGACACCTTCATGGTAAGTGCAGAGAACTTCTACCTATTCGTTATTCAAGGTCCGCAGTGGCTAAATAAAGCATTGTGCTTAGATCAACTAAGCTCTGAGCAATCACTGAACATCAAGATCGTTGATGACATTAAGCCATATAAAGAGCGTAAGGTTGCTATTCTCAATGGTGCTCACACAGCTTTAGTACCAGTGGCATTCCAATCTGGTATTGATACTGTTGGCGAAAGCATGGCAGACGAACAAATGGCTGCTTACTTGAAAGAAGTGATGTTCTCAGAGATCATTCCGACGCTTTCTTTACCAAAAGACGAGTTGAACGCATTCGCACAAGATGTTGAATACCGCTTTAAAAACCCATACATCAAGCATTTACTGTTGTCGATTTCATTAAACAGTATGACAAAATTCAAAACACGAATTTTGCCTCAACTATTAACATATCAAAAGAATACTAACGAGTTGCCACGTTACTTGAGCTTTGCTCTAGCAGCGTTAATTACTTTCTACCGTGGTGAACGCGAAGACGGCAACTACCCACTAAATGATGATCAGCCTTGGCTAGATCTATTCTCTACAGAGTGGCCAAAAGTAGCATCAGGTGAATCTACCTATGCATCACTGGTAAATAAAGTATTAAGCGATAGCGCTCACTGGGGCGAAGATCTGAGTCTAATTTCAGGCCTTGAAGATTGTGTTACAGCGCACGTAGAGCGTATCTGCCAAGTGGGTATGCGAGAAGCTCTTGCTAGCTGTTAAGGTGAAAATATGAGTTCTTTAATTAAAATTCACCCAGCAGATAATGTTGCCGTTGCGCTCAAAAATCTGAGCGCTGGCACAACCGTTGTCGTTGATGGTCAAGAAGTAACACTGCTTGAGGATGTGCCTCAGGCACACAAAGTTGCGCTGCAAACTTTTGCGCAGGATGAATTGGTCATCAAATACGGCTGCCCTATTGGTCATGCACTACGCACCATTGAGTTTGGTCATCGTGTGGACCAAGATAATATTCGTACTAACTTAAGTGAATTGAGCGAATATCAGTACGAGCCTGAATTCCAAACAGTAAACAGTGCACTTGAAAACAAACCGGTAAATATCTACCGTCGTGCAAATGGCGATGTGGGTATTCGTAACGAACTGTGGATCATTCCAACTGTAGGCTGTGTTAACGCTATGGCCAACATGATGAAAAAGCAGTTTGAGTCTGAAGTTGACATGTCAGCAATTGATGGTGTGCAAGTATTTACTCATCAATACGGCTGCTCTCAGTTGGGCGATGATCACAATAACACTAAGATTCTGCTTCAGAACTTAGTAAAACACCCGAATGCAGGTGGTGTTTTAGTGGTTGGACTAGGCTGTGAGAACAATCAGGTTAACGCATTCAGAGATACATTAGGTGACTTTGACGAAGACCGTGTTCAATTCATGATCTGCCAAAAACAAGATGATGAAGTGGAATACGGTGTAGAGATGATGAAAAAACTCTACGAAGTTATGTCAAAAGATCAACGTGTTGAAGGACACTTAAACGAAGTTCGTTTCGGTCTTGAATGTGGTGGCTCTGATGGTTTCTCTGGCATCACAGCGAACCCATTGTTAGGTCGTTTCTCTGACTACCTGGTTACACATGGTGGTACAACTGTACTAACTGAAGTACCAGAAATGTTCGGTGCTGAGCATATCCTAATGAGCCGCTGTGCTGACGAAAGCATTTTTGATAACACGGTTTCTATGATCAATAACTTCAAACAGTACTTTATTGATCACAAGCAACCTATTTACGAAAACCCATCTCCGGGTAACAAAGCTGGCGGTATTTCTACTCTTGAGGAAAAATCCCTGGGTTGTACTCAAAAAGCAGGTTCCAGCCAAGTCATGGATGTTCTTAAGTATGGCGAACGTCTGACTAAGCCAGGTCTTAACCTACTTAGCGCACCAGGTAACGATGCAATTGCAACGTCTGCACTGGCGATGGCTGGTTGCCATATGGTGTTATTCAGTACCGGCCGTGGTACCCCTTATGGTGGTCCTGTACCAACATTGAAACTAGCAACCAACAGCGACCTTGCTCGCCGTAAACCACACTGGATTGATTTCAATGCTGGATCTCTAGTAGAAGGAACACCAATGGACACATTGCTTGAGCAGTTTATCGATAGAGTCGCAGACTTTGTGAATGGTGAACCAACTCGCAACGAGTTAAATGAGTTCCGCGAAATCGCTGTATTTAAGAGTGGTGTAACACTTTAACTCACTGAAAAAATAAAAGTCTACCAACAGTAAACTCATACTGATGACAGAGGTCTAGCTTTATAGCTAGACCTTTTATTTATTAGGGAATAGAAAACATGGATAGCCCAACATGTTTCCAGAAAACTCTTCTCATAAAGCCACTAAAAAACAAAACCCCACTCAACTAGTGGGGTTAACCGGCAATGTTAAGCCCCGTTTTAACGAGGCCTCACTGTTTTAAGTATTTATTAGCTGTAAAGGGTGCGCTTTAGAGCTAATTCAACACCGCGGATTTCTGCTAGGCCTTTAAGGCGACCGATACACGAATATCCAGGGTTTGTTTGCTTCTTAAGGTCGTCAATCATCTGGTGCCCGTGATCAGGACGCATCGGGATCAAGCGAGTTTCGCCCTCGCCTTTACGGCGGTATTCTTCCTTAAGCAGTGCATTAATGACGTTATACATGTCAACGTCACCTTCAAGGTGAGCAGCTTCATGGAAGCTCATCGGGTTTTCTTCACGCTGAGTTGAGCGAAGGTGCGTGAAGTAGATACGATCACCATACGTTTCAATCATCTTAACAAGGTCGTTGTCGCCGCGAACGCCATAAGAACCGGTACACATAGTGATGCCATTCATTTTACTTGGAACAGCGCTCGTTAGTGCTTCGATATCTTCAATCGTAGATACAATTCTAGGTAAGCCTAAGATTGGACGCGGTGGATCATCTGGGTGTACTGCCAGCTTCAGACCATATTGTTCGCAAACAGGCATCAATTCTTGTAAGAAGAGAACCATGTGTTCGCGTAGCTTCTCTTTATTGATGCCTTTATAGTCATCAAGGCGAGCTTGAAACTCTTCTAACGTATAACCTTCCTCTGCACCAGGCAGACCAGCGATAATGTTCGCTGTTAGTTTGTCAATTTGAGCTTGAGTCATTGATTCGAAGCGAACTCTGGCTTCTTCTTGCTCTTTTTCTGTATATTCTGCTTTCGCACCTGGTCGCTTAAGAATATAAAGTTCAAACGCAGCAAATTCAATTTGGTCAAAGCGAAGCGCTTTTGAACCATCTTCAAGTTGATATTCGAGGTCGGTACGAGTCCAGTCAAGTACTGGCATGAAATTATAACAAACCGTATCAATACCACATTCAGCCAGGTTGATAAGTGATTGTTTATAATTTTCAATCCACTGAGCGTAATTGCCAGAACGAGTTTTAATGTCTTCGTGAACGGGAACGCTTTCGACAACAGACCAAACAAACCCTTTCGCTTCGATGATCTCTTTACGTTTAAGGATTTCTTCTTTTGTCCAAACTTCACCGTTAGGAATGTGGTGAAGAGCGTTCACAATGCCTGTTGCGCCCGCTTGTTTAATATCGTCTAACGAGACAGGATCGTTAGGACCGTACCAACGCCATGTTTGTTCCATGTAATTTACCTTGTATTGGACGTAATTAGCTCTACTCTGAAATAAAAGTAAGTATAGAACGCTAAGTACAATGACAATGTTTAATTAACCACTTAAATCTGTAGTTAATCGGGCTTTAATGATAAACGATTGAATTTGACCGTTAATCCATCTTCAGTGAAACCACTGGGTTTGAATTGAACAAGTACCCATCAAAGTTTGGATCATCAATATCAGACAGCTCAAGTAAACGCTGTTTGACATTCTCAAGGTGTTGCCACATGGCACTTTTGGCTGCGATAGGGTCTCGACGTTGAATTGCTGCAAGTATTTTTGCATGGTCTTCCACCCATTCGTTACGATAGTCTTGTCCGCTTATACGGGTGTGGAGTTTTCTCCACATAGGGCTCTTCAAACGTTCGCCCCAAGACTGCTTTAAGATATCGACCAATACAGAATTTTGAGTCGCTTCTGCGATACAAATGTGGAACTGTTTGTCGCCGCTGCTTTCCGATGCACCACTTTCTAGCTCTTTTCTCTCAAGTGCCAGAGCTTGGCGCATTCTACCAATATCACTTGGTGTAGCCATCGTTGCTGCAAACTCTGCTATGTTACTTTCGAGTAACTGACGAGCCTGAAGCAACTCAAACGGTCCTACGTCATCGTTGTCCAGTTCACTGCTTTCTGTATTAGCTGATGATGGAATGTTGCATACATAGACACCCGAGCCTTTTTTAACCTCTACTAAATTCTGAATTTCCAGCATAATGATTGCTTCACGTACAACAGTACGGCTCACATTCATGCGTTCCGCAATATCACGCTCTGGAGGAAGTCTGTCTCCGACTTTATAGAGACCTTCCATTAATTCATTTTGTAGTATGAGACCAATTTCTTGGTACGCTCTTTTTGGTGTATTTGGCATATATATTCCATCTAATTTCTTACAATATGATAATGGTAAGAAACAATCGGTCAACCAAAAAGTTAAATGTAGTAACGTCCTTTTATTGTTACTGAACCACTTAGGTTTTTATACCGGTTTGCTTTGTTCAGTTTTCGATGAAGTCTTTATAAATACATCGGCTGTACTGCTTGCAGCCATGCATTCCCCTTCTAGCTCAATAAATGTATCTCCCACTTATATCTTTATATCTACACTAAGCTAAGTATGGTTTATTACCAACTATTGCGATTAAATTGGTATCCCAAAAAGTGGAAATTTAATGTTCTAGGAACAATATTGTCATACCAAACACCCAAAAATCAAAACCAATCATAGGAAAATTGATTGAAATCACAATAGTTGTTGCTATTTTGGTATGACAATTAATGTGTGACTCTGATCGCATGACAAACCAAAGATGCTATTTATAATCAGGCTTTGATTCACAAATGCGGTTCAGCTCTTGATATCGACAACAATCTTTTAATTGGTGTGCCAATTAGTAGTCGACACTTATGGTTGAAAGCAAAAAATAAACATACAAATAGGTCGACGTAACAAACGGAGCTATAGCTTTACTTAGAATCTCTCTAGCGGCCTTTCTGTGTTATGTGACAGGTCTTATTAAGATATGTGATTGGTAAGCCAAGCACTGTTATATATGGGGTTGTTGCTGCCTGATTTGGTTCTGGGTGACCAAATCTAATCAATAAATTGATGGACTTCTCGCGTTTTACCGTCGAGAAAAGGATACTTTTACTATGAAAAACATATCGAATTCTTCATTGAACCAACAAGTTAATATCGGCTCTTACGATCGCTCGAAACTTAAATCGAGAATCGTTCATTTAGGATTTGGAGCATTTCACCGTGCTCACCAAGGGCTTTTTACTGATGAAGTAGCTCGTAAATCGGACAGTGATTGGGGTATCTGTGAAGTAAACTTGTTCGGCGGTGAAGAGTTGATTCAGTCTCTACGAGAGCAAGAACACCTGTATACCGTGGCAGAGAAAGGTGCAGATCAAACAGAAGTTAAAATCATAGGTGCGGTTTGTGAATCTTTACATCCTACATTCGATGGCACTGATGCTGTCATTGAAAAAATGGCAGAACCACAAGTTGCTATCGTTTCAATGACTATTACAGAAAAAGGTTATTGCGCGGATCCTGCTACAGGCCTTCTTGATAAAAACAATGCCCTAGTAGTCGCAGATCTAGAAAACCCGGCTCAACCTAAATCAGCGTTGGGTTACATTGTACAAGCATTAAAGCTTCGTCGTGAACGCAATCTAACACCTTTCACGGTTATGTCGTGTGATAACGTACAAGAGAATGGCCATGTTGCTAAAGCGGCAATTTTGGAATTCGCTAAGTTAGTTGATGCTGATTTAGGTGCTTGGATTGAAGCTAACGTAACATTCCCTTGTACTATGGTTGACCGTATTGTTCCGGCAGCCACACCTGAAACACTTAATGAAATCAACGAGCTATTGGGTGTTGAAGATCCTTGTGGTATCGCATGTGAACCTTTCCGTCAGTGGGTTATCGAAGATAACTTCGTTGCTGGACGTCCGGATTGGAATATCGCTGGAGCAGAGTTTGTTGCAGACGTTGTTCCTTACGAAGAAATGAAATTACGTATGTTAAACGGTAGCCACTCGTTCCTTGCATACCTAGGTTACCTTGGTGGTTACGCTCATATTTCTGACACTATGACTAACGAAGGCTACCGCAAAGCGGCATTGGATATGATGTTGAAGGCTCAAGCTCCATCATTGAATATGCCGGAAGGTACGGATCTGGAAGGTTATGCTAAGTTACTTATTGATCGCTTTACCAACCCAAGCTTAAAACATAGAACATGGCAAATCGCGATGGATGGTAGCCAGAAGATCCCTCAGCGTATGGGTGGTAGCTTGCGTTTCCATTTAGAACAAGGTTCTGATTTCAAATGGCTTGCTGCTGGTATCGCTGGTTGGATGCGTTACGTATCAGCCGTTGATGAACAAGGCAACGAAATTGAAGTATGTGACCCAATGGCAGACAAACTGAAAGCTGTTTGCGATGAACATGGATTAAACGTATCTGTTGTACCAGCTTTATTGTCTATCGAAGCGATTTTTGCACCTGAGATTGGTCAAAATCCAAAAGTGATTGAAGCTGTTAGCTCTGCGTATCAATCGCTAATTGATAATGGCGCTCGCGCGACAGTGGAAGCTTTGTAGAAAGAAGCTTATGAAACATATCGCTATTATTGGTGAATGCATGATAGAGCTAAACGGTAAACCGTTTGGCTCTATGCATCAAACCTTCGGTGGAGATACGCTAAATGCCGCGGTATACCTTAGCCGCGGTTGTATGCTTAACGCCGAGAATCAACCTATTACCATTTCTTACGTTTCTGCTATGGGTACGGATCCTTTGAGTGAGGGGATTGTTACTCGTTGGCAGGACGAAGGAATCAACACAACTCTAGTATTGCGCGATGAACACCGTACGCCTGGCCTTTATTTGATCCAATTGGATGATAAAGGTGAGCGTACTTTTCTGTATTGGCGTAATCAGTCGGCTGCCCGTTTTGTTATGCAGCATCCTGACTTTGAGCGTATAGAACAATCACTATCTGACGTGGACATGATCTTTGTGAGTGGTATTACTCTTGCCATTTTTCCGGAAGAAGATCGTATCAAGTTACTAGAGCTACTTAATACTCTTCGTAGTCAAGGTGTTGAGATTGCGTTTGATAGTAACTATCGTCCCGCTTTGTGGCCGAATGACGAACTAAAAACAGTCAAAGAAACCTATCTGGCAATGTATCAAGCGACAGATCTGGCGCTCGTCACTTTTGACGATGAACAGTTGATTTGGGGAGACAAAACAACTGAAGAAACTTTAGCGCGTTTACGTCAGCTTGGCGTATCAAAAGCGGTTGTTAAGTTAGGGGAAGAAGGTTGTTTGGTTGGTGATGTAGCCACAAACAGCGTCTACCCAGTCCCGACAGTTCCCGTTGAAACGGTTGTTGATACGACATCTGCCGGTGACTCGTTTAACGGCGGATTTTTGTCTTGCTACTTGGCTGGTGGCTCTATCGAAGAATCTTGTCAACGTGGCAACGCTCTTGCGGGGATCGTTATTCAACATCGTGGGGCGATTATCCCTAAATCTGCTACCGATATTTTGCTTCAAAAATAGTATTAAAAGGACTTGTCATGTCTGTTATCAATGAACAGCTTAAAGCACTAAAAGTTATCCCTGTTATCGCTATCGATAAAGCGGAGGATATTATTCCCCTGGGTAAAGTGTTAGCGGAAAACGGTTTACCAGCCGCTGAAATTACTTTCAGATCTGATGCGGCAGTTGAGGCCATTCGTCTACTTCGTGAATCTCAGCCGGATATGCTTATCGGTGCTGGTACCGTGTTGAATAAAGAACAAGCCATTGCGGCAAAAGAAGCGGGCGCAACGTTTATTGTCTCTCCTGGATTCAACCCGAACACAGTGAAAGCCTGTCAGGAAATTGGTATTGATATTATCCCGGGTGTAAACAACCCAAGTGCGGTTGAAGGTGCTCTTGAAATGGGATTAACCACGTTAAAGTTCTTCCCAGCTGAAGCTTCTGGTGGTGTTAACATGGTTAAAGCACTGCTTGCCCCTTACGGTGACGTTCATATTATGCCTACTGGTGGAATTAACCCGAGCAATATCAAAGAGTATCTCTCTGTGCCGCGTGTTCTTGCATGTGGTGGCACTTGGATGGTTGATAAAAAGCTGGTCGAAGCTGGAGAGTGGGAAGAGTTGGCTCGCCTTACTCGTGAAGCGGTGGAATTAGTTAACGCTTAATTGTTGCTTATTGCTTTCGTATTGAGCCTCTCCTTTGTGAGAGGCTTTTTTGCATTTGGTAAATGTAAAAAACAAGCAACACAATTTGGAATATTGGTTGCTTGACTTATAAATTTTGCGGATAGCGTTAATGTTAACCAGCTGGAATCAAACGCTTTTCTTTACTTACCATCGTTGGAACTAATTCTAGCCTGTCTAGTGACATTTTATTTTCATCAGCAAGTTTTACATGATTCACAGCCCAAATCACACAACCTTCTTTAAGGTTAAACAGACTACGAACTTGCGAATATAAATACCCATCATCATAAGCGTCAGAAAGTGGTTCTGCGTAACCTTGCCATGCTTCAACTAACGTTTCAGGTGAACATGGTAAGTCAAGCGACAATACCTCTGGCTCTACATCCTTTACCACTTTTAAAATCAGCTTTGCTGTACCTGCTGGTGTTTGTTCTACCCATAACTCATGTGGAATAGCGCTATCGTTCCAATTAAAAATATGCATGTTTACCCCTTGATTGTTCTGTTCATTATTTGCCTTCTTACATTTAATTAGACACAAACAATATACTTTATTATTGCATTAATTGGTAAACCATAAAGTCATTATTAGTGATTAAGATCGACCAAAGCCAAACCATTGGCATGCCATTATGAGAAATTGGTAATGCCATGTTTTGGAAGCATCTGATTATCAGAGCCTAGTCGGCTTAAACTAGCTATATCAAATATTGTGCTCGCAGCCGCGCTGGTGAAAAAAAACCCCACTTAAAAAGTGGGGGGTGTTAATCTCAATCGACTTTCGGGTAGCCTTCTGAATAGAAGTTTTACGAATGACGAAGTGGTAACTCGGTAATTGGGCTTTCTGAGAACAAGAAACGGTCATAATCATCGTTTGAAGCATCAAATAGCATAGTCTTAGTATTTTCAATATGTTGCCATGCAGCCTGACGAGCAGCCGTTGGATCTCGTTGAATCAACGCCTGTACAATGGCGTCATGATCACTACTCCAACTACGAATCTTATTGTCTTCAATATGCTCATGTAACTTTTGCCAATATGGGTTATTTTCACGATGTTTAGACAGCAATTCTGCAATATAAACAACGACAGAATTCTGTGTACAACGGGCAAGTTGAATATGGAATTCCGCATCCCAGAAAGAGTCACGACTGTATTCATCATTTTTTGACTGTTCCTGAATTTTCATCAAAGAGACCAAATCTTGCTTGGTTGCCTGAGTAGCAGCAAATTCAGCAATATTACTCTCAAATAACTGACGAGCCTGAAGCAATTCAAATGGACCACAGGTAAGAATAAAATCTGCATTACTGAGATTTTGCACTAAATCAGCAGATATAGAAGTTTCGGCTTGTGTATTAATAACTCGGATTCCCGAGCCTTTACGAACTTCGACAAAACCTTCCACTTCAAGCATTATCATCGCTTCACGGATCACGGTTCGACTTACTTCCATCTGTTCCGCAATTACACGTTCCGCAGGTAGCATGTCCCCCACTTTATAAACACCATTGGCGATTTCTGATTTAAAGTGGTTGGCTATTTTTTGATAAAGCTTAATATTCGGTTCCATATTAATCTCATAGACAACTTGTTATACCAATCAAAAAAACAGCTTACCATAGATAGCATTCCAATCCCTAGCTAAAACTTTGGTCTGGTTTCAAAGTTTTTGAAAAAGACTGGTTTCCATCGCATTTATCTTTCACGTGTTTAATGCATAACTCTTTGCTAGTATTTGTTTTATTATACGAGTGAGCGTCTAAGTATGACTATTGAAAAGTTTAATACCATTTATCATAGAGCTTCGGACCGAAAAGGCGGCAAGGATAGCCTCGAACTCTTGATTAGTAAGCCACTAACTAAAAATCAAATAGCTAAAATACCAGAAGATCGTTGGTTGTCAGCTTTCAGTATGAAAGTTTTCCAGTGTGGGATTTCATGGCAAGTAGTGAGAAACAAATGGCCAAACTTCGAAGAGTTATTCTTTGGGTTTAAAATCGATCCATTACTCATGCTTTCTGATGAAATTTGGGAACAAAAAGCACAGGATCCAAAAATCATTCGTCACCTGACCAAAGTTATGTCTATTCCGCAAAACGCTCGCATGATTTATGAAGCTCGCATAGACCACGGCTCATTCAGTCAAATGGTTGCCGACTGGCCTTTAGATGACATTACAGGACTTTGGCAGTATATGAAAAAGCATGGTAATCGTCTCGGCGGAAATACTGGCCCATATACACTACGTCAAATGGGCGCTGACACGTTCATTTTTTCAACCGATGTCGAAGCTTATCTGCGAAATACCGGCATTATTGATAGTGCAAAGACGACTAAGCGCGCAATGACAGCGGCCAACAAAGCATTCTGTCACTGGCGCGAGGAATCTGGCCGGAGTTTAAGTGAAATAAGTCAAATCATTGCCTACAGCACTGGTGATAATCGGGTTTAATAACAAAAAGGCCTCGCATTGAATGCGAGGCCTTCCTTTAGAATGACTAAACATGCTTATTGAGGTTTCTTACTCAATGCTGCATCAATATCTGCTGCGCTGTGGCGCTCGGCTACTTGTTCCCACTCTTCACCAAAAGTACGGTTTACAATTCGTCCACGCTGCACCGCCGGACGTTCTAACATCATTTTAGCCCAGCGCTGGACATGAGTGTATGACTCAACATCGAGGAACTCTCCAGCATCGTAGGCATTACCTAACGCTAGGTTACCGTACCATGGCCAAATAGCGATATCGGCAATACTCAACTCTTCACCAGCAATAAAAGTGTGTTTTGCCAACTGCTTGTCCAATACATCCAACTGACGTTTCGCTTCCATCGCAAAGCGGTTAATTGGATATTCAAACTTCTCTGGCGCGTACGCATAGAAGTGACCAAAACCACCACCCAAATAGGGTGCAGACCCCTGCAACCAGAATAACCAGTTCATGACTTCAGCTCTGGCAGCACCTTCTTTCGGTAATAGCTGGCCAAATTTTTCTGCCAGATAGAACAGAATGTTGCCGGATTCAAAAACATTCACAGGCTCTTCACCAGAACGGTCAACCATCGCCGGAATTTTAGAATTCGGATTGACTTCAACAAAACCGGAACCAAACTGATCACTCTCTCCGATTCGAATCAGAAATGCATCATACTCAGCTTCCGTAACACCTAGAGCCAGAAGTTCTTCCAACATAATGGTGACTTTCTGTCCGTTTGGTGTCCCCATAGAATAAAGCTGAATAGGGTGAGAGCCAACCGGCAGTTCTTTCTCAAAACGAGCACCAGAATCCGGACGGTTAATGCTCGCCCACTGGCCACCATTTTCGCTGTCCATTGTCCAGACTCTTGGTGGGATATATTCACTAGCCATAGTTTATCCTTTTCTGTTTACGCATTCGGTTAACGATAGTTCAGATATCGGGATGTTTTTTTCAGATTAAACCCATAACTCAAATTTTAGTTATAACAATAAATTATGGGATATCAACAATAGAGTATATCTGACACATAACATATCCGAATAATCCGGTGTCAAGAAAGGACACAAAGCAGAAAAGACCAGTCTCAGAATAGGCAGGAAACACACCCCCGCAACACAAGGTGCTACGGGGACCAAAATTAAAATGCGGGCTCTATAGTTCCATTGAACGTCTGTTGCATGAAATCTCTAATGGCTTGAGACTGATAAATATCAACGAATTTCTTATAAGCTTCGTTATCTTTATCTTCTTCACGGCTCGCAATAACCATGACAGCCAGTGGTGCCTGTTTAGATTCTAGATAGATACCCTGCTCTTTTGGATCTAAACCAGCTGACATCACATAGTTCATCGTAATTGCAGCGGCATCAACGTCATCCAGAGTACGCGGTAGCTGCGCAGCATCAACCTCCAGAAACTCGAAGTCTTTAGGATTATCCACAACATCATTCAATGTTGCTTTAAACCCAGCATCTTCTTTAAGCGTGATCAGGCCGGCATCTGAAAACAGTAACAGGCCACGACCACCATTGGTCGGATCATTCGGGATCGCAATACGAGCACCTTCAGGCAGTTCTTCCAGTGACTTAAACTTGTTCGAATAAATACCCATACGCATCAAAATTGATTCACCAATAGAAACCAGATGAGAATCATGACTGCTGTTGTAATTATTCAGGAAAGGCAAGTGTTGATAACTGTTCAAGTCAATACTGCCATCTTCAAGTGCCGCATTGGGAGTAATGTAATCGGAAAACTCCACCACTTTAACATTCAAGCCCTGTTTTGCCGCTTCTTTCGCAACTGCTTCAACAACTTGAGCATGAGGGCCAACCGTAGCTCCAACCGAAATTTCATTGGTTTCTTTATCACCGCACGCCGTTAAGCCAATAATCATTGACACAACTAAACCCCATGTACTCAGACTTTTAAATCCGTTCATAACTCATCCTCACTAAGGCCGTATAGACATCTAAACCTCCATATTATCGATTCACTACTCATATGCAACGACAAATTTGCTATATGATATGAATTTGCATTACCGAAGAACAGATAAGCAGCATCAATAAATAGCTATTGAACTAAAAATTTGTTTTATCTAAATTGGAACACGTTAGCGCGAGATACTAGAGAAAGGGATTTATGAAAACGCTACTTATCATCAACGTGGGTCAACCTCCTCAACCACAACTTGAGAAATATGGAGATTTCGAACACTGGGCTTATCGAGTGATCAAAGATGTGGACATTAACACAGCCTTTCTTGATGGCATAAACACTCCCCTTCCTCCGTATGATTCATTGGCCGGGGTAATTATTATGGGGTCACTTTCCATGGTGACCGAGAAAACAGAATGGATGCTGAGATTGTCACAAAACATTGTTGAACTGAACGAAAGGGAAATCCCGCTGTTTGGTATCTGTTTTGGTCATCAGCTTATTGCTCAGGCGCTGGGTGGCCAGTCAGGCTATAACCCTAAAGGGCTCGAAATCGGTACAGTTGAACTTCATTGCCATACGTCCGCTCAAAGCGATGTTCTATTTCACAGCCTGCCTCGGAACTTTCCGGCTCAGACGGTACATTTTCAATCAGTGCTTGAACTGCCTCCCGGCGCTGAATGTCTGGCGAGCAGTGATCTTGATCCTCATCATGCGTTCCGGGTAGGAAGCTGCACCTGGGGCGTTCAATTTCACCCAGAGTTCACACCTGAGGCCATGCGCGACAGCATAGTCGGTCTGCAAAATCACCTCGGTGACAATTATCAATTAAAGCTGGTACAGGTTGAACATGCAGAACACGCTAAACAAGTACTGGTTCGCTTCGCCAAATTCTGCGCTGATAGATAGTAAATCAATGATAAGCCCTGCCACCAAAGTAAGCAGGGCCCTATTATTTAAAGCTGATTGATCACCGCTGGTATTGCCGCTAATACATCTTGCCCATATGCAACACTGCGCTCAGGCGACCAGCCATACAACTCGTCAGGGTGAAAATTATGATCCTTAAACGGCATCTCGATAGTATACGACAGGCATTTAAACTGCTCCGCCACCCAGTTGGAACCCACTGTTAAATTTGCGCAACCCGGAGCATCTTTTTCATAGCCAAATTCATCCTGAAACTCAGGTGTAATAAAGGTTAACGCTTGTTTAAACAACCTTTCTAACTCTGCCATTTTACTGTCATAACCAGGGACACCTTCTGACCCAGCGACAAAGTTATACGGAATAGCTTCATCACCATGAATATCCAAAAAGAGATCAACGCCGGTGGTGAGCATACGCTCACGAACATAAAACACTTCCGGACTTTTCTCGACCGAAGGCGTTTGCCACTCACGATTGAGATTCACACCAATCGCATTCGTTCTTAAGTGCCCACGCACACTGCCGTCCGGATTCATATTCGGTACGATATGAAACACAGCTTGATCCAGCAGAGATTTTGCGACTGTATCGGTATTGTCCAGTAGACGTTGTAGCAATCCCTCAACAAACCACTCTGCCATGGTTTCTCCCGGATGCTGACGAGCAGTAATCCAGATATTCTTCTTCTCGTCCCCCGGCTCACCAATCGTCAACAAACTAATGTCGCGGTTATCCAATGTGTGGCCCAGCGTTTCTAACTGAGTATTTGGATGCATTTGCGCCTGATGCAACAAATCCAGATGACGTTCATAACTGTACGGAGCAAAATAACAAAAATAAACAGAGTCACATTCAGGCATAACCGAAAAGCTCAGGGAATTACCATCAAACGTCGCCGGAACTCGAAACCACTCTTCACGATCATATGAAGCAACCACATCGTAATCATTCCACCCTTCCGGGTATGCTGACTTAGCAAGATTCAGGATACGGAAGTTGTGTTCTGTGTTGGCCTCACTTTCCACACGAAAATAAAACCATTGAGCAAATTCGGATTGATTATCCGGCTTAATAGCCAGTTGAATATCTTGACGATTATCTGCACTGAGAACCTCGATATTCCCAGCGTCGAAATTAGAGAGTACTTTCATATTGTCACTTCATGTGATGAGTTTGGAGTAATTTAACAATTTAGCAACCGAGTTAAAAGCTATCCCGTAAACTTCACCGTCATTTGAAGCTCAATCGCGAATTAAGTAGAATCGCCTGACAAAAATAGACAGAGAATTCGCAAGTGGCAAAACGTACCCCAGTTATCGAAATATCTTCCTATGGCATTTACTCACATTGGGATGCAAAGTCTAAAGAGTTACCCAAAATTAAAGAATTCACCCAAGTTATCACTGCAGATGAAGGCGTTGAGTTTGGTTTTACCGTCAATATCAAAAAGGCGAAAGGCCAACTATTAGAGTTTTGCATTTACCATCCTGGTATCATCAATAAGAAAGGCAAAGTGCTGGCACCTTTTGACGGTGAAGTCTATGTCCGTAGTAATGACTGGAATTTTTATCTGGGTGACACCATTCAGCTACTCTGTCCAATAAATGGGCTGGAAAGCAACTTAGGTGAATGGCGTATGACGATGGAAATGCAAGGCAAAGTTGTCGCAGAGAAAACATTCAAAGTCGTTGCGCGTGATGAGAGTCAATTCTGGAAAAACCGAGGTTTTTAAAGCTCGTTCAGCAATGATACCAATTTCATTCTGTTACTTATTATTCGCTCCAAAGCTACATTTAAACTCAGCGGCTTCGATGTACCCTCCGTGGTACATCGAATTTTCATTCTACTGTTTAAACAGATAATTCAATCACCCCGGATGACCGTCAGCTCTGGGCGTTAATAGCATCAATCCAAACTTCCAGATAAATAGACTGAATGCAATAATCCAGAGTCCAGCCGCGATGTCTATCATCAGCATCATATGCTGTGGCCATAACGCAACACCAAAGCCGCGTATTAATGCGGCTAATACAATCGCGACAAAAGCATGCCACATTCCAGGGCCCTGATAAATCATTCGCCCAGTATGCCCCATTGTCACTCGGGCAATCATTGACAAAATCAGCCCACCAATGGCGCCGATGGCAATAACATGCAGCATGTTGTGTGAAACGTAAACACCATTTGCAATGACATTTAACTCTGCTAACGCCTTAATAAACAGTCCTAAAGGAATACAGGCATAAGTAGCATGCAAAGACCAGACAAGAGGCTCTTTCAGCGTTTTCCATGGTCGCCAGCGCAACCAGCGAGCAGACTGGGTAACAGCAGCAAAGAGCATAATCCAGGGGCTAAGCTGTGCGCTGGTCAGCGGGAAGAAACTCAGAGCAAACAGCAGAACTAACGGGACGTTCGCGATCACATCTAACCACAGCAACGGCTCTGGTTTCGCAAAATTGAACCGACGGGCACTAAAAAATGGAATAACACGCCCACCCATAATTGAAATCAACAATACGAACCACCACAACATCGCCTGCCATACAGCTATCGAAGGAAATGGCGGCATTCCTTTAATCGTTGCATAACTGGCATAGTTAGCGACAATCGCCAGTACAAAGAAAGGCAGGAAGATCAAATTGCGATAACCTTTCGCTTTTAACACCCTAAACGACAGCTCATAAGCAACCAGAGCTAAAAACAGCGCTTCTATTGATGACGTCAACCACAAAGGGGTATCAGTCCAGAGTAGGATTCGAGGTAACCCCCACAGACAAACGAGCACAGCCAGCCACTTATCTTTGGTTCCATTAATCCCCGTCCAGTTTTGAACTGCGGTCAGCAAAAATCCCGCAACAATCGCCATAGCAAAACCAAAAAACATTTCATGTACATGCCACCATAACGCAGGTACACGTAAATGAGCCGGCTGCCCGTGTTGAAAAGCATAAACCCAAATAGCGATAGCGATCACTGAGTAAACACTACCCAATAAAAAGAAAGGCCTGAAACCTAACCGTAAAATCGGAACAATTTTGTCTTCCACACTCTTATCGGTGATGTTGAGCATAAACAGGAAACTCCTCACAATAAATTCAAATAGTTCTGCTCAATCTATTAGCACAATCCGAGCCAACAATAAGTGACTGATTTTTAATAACTTTAATTTTTTCCACTTGACACTAGCGATGTAATAAACACATCATAGCGCGTTTTTCAAAGCTAAACAGGTAACTCATGGACTCAAAAAAGCATAAACCATCCATAGAGCAAGTAATGCTAAATATGGCCGTAGAGCTAAATATGGGAGAACCTTCCGCTCAACATTATCAGAAACTGATTGATGCGCTGCAACAACTACTGCCCTGTGATGCCAGTGCCCTATTTACCCTTGATAACGAACAGCACTTAGTACCCGTCGCCATAAACGGTTTATCTTCAGAAGTATTTGGCCGTCGTTTTTTTCCAGACGTCCACCCGCGACTTGCAATGATACTGGCCAGTCGTAAACCTGTTCGTTTTCCAGAAAATTCAAACCTGCCAGATCCATTTGATGGTTTGCTGAGTGATGATATCCACCACAACATTGACGTCCACTCATGCATGGGATGTAGCCTCTATGTCGGGGACACATTAGTGGGAGCACTGACGCTTGATGCAGAACAACCGGGGGCATTTAACAATATCCCAGATAAAACCATTGAAACCTTCGCTGCATTGGCTGCGGGTATCATTCGTAACATCAGCCTGTTTGAAGCGTTAAATAAAGCCAACCGCCAGCAGCACTCAGTCAATCAGCTACTGATTAATGAAGCTCGTAACAAAGGCGGAAAACTGGTTGGCGTTAGCCCGCAGATGAAGCGATTAAAAGCCAATATCGAGATGGTCGCTCACTCAAACTACGCGGTACTCATCAGTGGTGAAACCGGTACAGGTAAAGAGGTCGTCGCGCATCAGATCCATGCTCAAAGCCTGCGCAGCGACAAACCTATGGTATACGTCAATTGTGCCGCCCTGCCCGAATCCATTGCTGAAAGCGAATTGTTTGGTCATGTTAAAGGCGCCTTTACCGGCGCAAATAATAGCCGTGCTGGTAAGTTTGAACTGGCTGACGGCGGAACTATTTTTCTCGATGAGATTGGTGAATTACCGCTGCTTTTACAGGCTAAGTTGTTACGGGTTATTCAACAAGGTGAAGTTCAACGAGTCGGGGCCGATAAAAATCATATTGTTGATGTACGAATTCTTGCTGCTACCAACCGGAATCTGGCCAAAGAAGTTGCGGAAGGACGTTTCCGTTCTGATCTGTTTCACCGTTTAAACGTATTTCCGATTCAGGTTCCGCCACTGAGAAATCGCGAAGGTGATATTCCGGTATTAGTCGGCCATATACTGGATAACATCCGCCACCAGTTTCAGCTTAAAACCCTGCATATACACCCTAAGGCCTTGGAATTACTGGAGAAGCAATCCTGGCTAGGGAATGTTCGTGAATTAGAGCATACGCTGATGCGCTCGTGCTTGCACGTGATGAAAACAAAATCAGAGCTGATAGAACCTTACCACTTTATGCATGATTTTGATCTCACCGATAGTAAAAGCAAGCGATCAAGCCCCGCATCCGCATACACCAAGCAACTACCGGAAAAACCAGTTCCAATGCGTGAAGCCGTTGAAGCGTTTCAGAAACAATTGATCGAGCATGCATTACAGCTAAATGACGGGGTATGGTCTCGTGCTGCGGCATTCTTACAAATGGATCGCGGTAACTTGTATAAAATGGGTAAGAAATTGGGTGTCGATGTTATTGAGACGACAAATCAATAACAGAGGATGTTATTTTGACATCAACCGATGTGTATACAACAACAACTAAAGTAATCTATAAATATAAAATCTAATAAAATCATAAAGATAACAATTGGCACACTCCCTGCAATACTGGTGATGAATTTTTAGGTGACCTCAACCTGATCAGGCTGAGGTCACTGTATTTTATAATGATCACTGGAGCCCCTATTATGTTCTGTATTCAATGCGAACAAACGATTCAAACCCCTGTCGCAAAAGGTTGCGCGTATTCTCAAGGTATGTGTGGTAAAACAAGTGATGTATCCGACTTGCAAGATATCCTAGTCTACACACTGCAAGGCATCTCATTCTGGGCTGAATTAGGCCGTAAATATCACATCATTGATACTGAAATTGATGAGTGGGCACCGAAAGCTTTCTTCGCAACACTAACCAACGTGAATTTCGACGAAAAGCGCATTATCGAGTTTGCTAATCAGGCCTACCAATACAAACAGCGTCTTGAACAACAAGTTCGCTCCGCAGCGATGCTAGCAAATGAAGAAATTCCTCAATTATCTCCGGCAGCTCAATTTGAGCTTCCGACCGATCGTGAATCATTATTGAAATTCGCCCCTCTTGCTGCGGTTAACCGTGGTCATGAAACCGTTGACCCAGATGTCATTGGATTACGCCTACTCTGTTTATACGGATTAAAAGGGGCTGCAGCTTATCTTGAACACGCACGAGTTCTTGGTCAAAGTGATGTAGATGTGCATACTGAATACCACCAAATCATGGCTTGGTTGGGTACAGAACCACAAGACCTTAACCAGCTTCTCGATTGCTCAATGCAAATTGGCTTAATGAACTACAAAATTATGGCCATGTTGGACAAAGGCGAAACTGAAACGTTCGGTCACCCGGTACCAACTCAGGTGAATGTTAAAACCAAAAAGGGCAAGTGTATTCTTGTGTCAGGCCATGATCTGCATGATTTAGAGAAAATTTTGCAGCAAACCGAAGGAACCGGTATTAATGTTTTTACCAACGGTGAAATGCTACCAGCCCACGGTTACCCGGAGCTGAATAAATACCCTCACCTGGCAGGGAACTACGGCAGTGCATGGCAAAATCAACAGAAAGAATTTGCCAACTTCCCGGGTGCTATCGTCATGACATCCAACTGTCTGTTGAACCCGGAAGTCGGCCAATATGCGGATCGTCTGTTTACCCGCAGCATTGTTGGCTGGCCTGGGGTTAGTCATTTAGAAGGTGATGATTTCTCTGAAGTTATTGAATGCGCTTTAGCGCAAGACGGATTCCAGCATGATGAAATTGAACAGATGATTACCGTTGGCTTTGGTCGCAACGCCTTAATGGAGGCAGCACCTGCTGTTATTGAGCAAATCAAGCAAGGTAACATCAGCCACTTCTTCTTAGTCGGCGGTTGTGACGGCGACAAAGCAGAGCGTAACTACTACAACGAATTTACCAAACAGACACCAGAAGACAGCCTTATCCTGACTCTGGCTTGTGGTAAATTCCGCTTTAATAAAGAGCAGCACGGCGAGATCAACGGCATTCCTCGTCTACTTGATGTTGGTCAGTGCAACGACTCTTACTCAGCGATTCAATTAGCTCTTGCACTGGCTGATGAGTTTGACTGCGGTGTGAATGACTTGCCATTAACGCTTGTCTTATCCTGGTTTGAACAAAAAGCGATTGTTGTCTTACTGACCCTGTTAGCTTTGGGTGTAAAAGGCATCTATACAGGTCCAACTCAACCGGCATTCCTCACCGATAATTTAATGGCGATCATTCAGGACAAGTTTGACTTACGTGCGATCTCCACTGTCGAACAGGATCTCGAGCAAATCCTATCTGAAAAAACCGCCGCTTAATTCTATTTACCGATAAATGCTGGCGGGCACTGCGACCGCCAGCACCTTGCAAAGAGATCACTATGGATACATTTATATGGCCTGAACAAGGGCCAACCCGGTTGACTTGCAACAACCGCTGGCAAGAAACACCTGACTGTATCAGTTTTACTTTAACAACCGATCAACAGGACAAAGCTTTTGATTTCATTCCCGGCCAGTTTGTTACTTTAGGTATCGAGATCGATGGTCGCACTGAATATCGCGCCTATTCGCTAAGTTCAATTCCTAACCAGACAGAACTGCAGTTCACCGTGAAACGAGTGACTGGCGGTAAAGTTTCCAATTACCTCAACGATCACTTACAGATTGGACAATCAATTGAAGTGCTGCCTCCTGCGGGTCAGTTCCATATTGAACAACCGCACGGCAACTCGATTCTGCTACTCAGTGCAGGCTGTGGTATTACACCGGTGATGTCAATGGCGCGTACGCTTCTGGCACAGGAGCAGGATCAAACTGACATTCACTTCATCCACGCTGCCACCAAAGCCGAGCAGCTTATTTATCATGCCGAATTACTGGCAATGGCAGAGCAAAATGAGCGCTTTAAGCTCGATATTATATTGGAAGATGCAACAGGTACCGAGTATTGTGAGGGGCGTTTAACTCAGGCCGCTCTGGCCAATTACTGCGCGGATATTACCAGTCGCAGTGCTTTCTTGTGCGGCCCGGTGGGCTTTATGCAGGCAATGAAAGAAAATCTCGAAGCACTGGTCATGGACATGGCGAATTTCTATCAGGAAAGCTTTACACCTGCAGAATCAACCCAACCCAAGGTAGAAGATGACAACCAAACAGCACAAGCATTAGCTGAGGCAACGGTATTTGTGCCTGCTTTCGCCGCCGAGCAAAAGGTAGCAACAGGCAGTGTACTGATTGATGCATTAGAGAGTGCCAAGGTGCCTGTTATCGCCGCATGCCGCAGTGGTATATGTGGTTCGTGCAAATGCAAAGTGACCAAAGGGGAGTTCACCCGTACCAGTACAGAAACCCTCACAAAGCAGGAACTGGAAGAAGGTTTTGTTCTCGCTTGCTCATGTCAGATCCACTCCGATCTTGAAGTTGCTCTGTCGTGAGTGGCTAGGGTGACGGCTAAATAACCTTATCCTAATGAAGTTAGCCGCTAGAATTTCAACACTTTCATCTATAGTGTATATACTTCTAGTAAATCAACGCTATCCAGGAGACGAAACATGGAAATCCATCAGCACGAAATGCCAGATCTGTTTGAACAGTTAGGTTTGGGTAGTTCGCCGGACGAAATGAAGGATTTCGTGCAAAAACATAGACACAAGCGCGATACCACTCCCATATATGAAGCGAAATTCTGGACCCAATCACAAGCGGATTTTTTGAAACAGGCCATTGAAGAAGATGCTGACTGGGCTGAACTGGTTGATCAACTTGATGTCATGTTACGTGATTAATCATCCCTGACTAATTGACTAATAAACAGAAGTGCTGCACTGAGAAACCAGGCAGCACTTCGTTGTATCTGACTTTAAAAATTAACCGCTTAATTACTTTTTCATCATTTTAGCCAAATCAGCAAATGGGTTATAAGTTGCTCCCTGATGCTCATCGTCGCCGGGTTTTACTTCACTGCCATAACGCTCATGATCCAGATATTTACTGTGTTCATTGTCATGACAGTAAAGACATAATAGTTCCCAGTTACTGCCATCTTGCGGATTATTGGTGTGGTCATGATCTTTATGGTGAACCGTTAACTCTCGCAGGTTTGAATAAACAAATTCACGAGCACACCGGCCACATACCCAAGGGTAGAGTTTCAGTGCTTTTTCTCGATAATCAGCTTCTTTGCGCGCGTAACTGGCACTGGTGCCGTAGTAGTCTGATGACATCTTTTTATCTCTAACTGTAATTAACGTATAGATGCTAACACGAGCTCAAAACGCAAAAAATGACCGGGGTTTCAAACCGCCTATTTCAGTATGTAAATTGTCGACAAAATACAGAGACACAACACAGAAAAAAACTGGTCGCCGCTATTTTGGCCAATTAAAATGTACCACTCGCGCACAGGCCATTATATAAAATAATCCTTAGGTACCGCTTTGCAGTTAACCAGCTTTAAATACAAAACTCGTAAAGGCCCTGACTACCGTCACGGTGAGCAGGTCTCTTTCATGGATATCAAACAGACATTTGGTATTGGAGGAATTCGTATCGGTAAGTGGGTCAACACAGAAGAAAAACAACTCGCCGCGAATTTAATCTTCGACTCTTTAGCCGATCTCGCTTTTATACTGGCCTTACCGCCGGAAGCTATCGGCCTTCGCGGCAACCTTAACCTGGCTTTTGGTACCGGTGGCCGCAAAGGCGTACAAGCGCATTATGCCCCGAACCAGCGCGAACTTGCACTGGCAAAGAATGCCGGAGCCGGTGCTCTCGCCCACGAATTCTGGCATGCATTTGATCACTACATCGCGGAGAAAGCTTTTGATATTGGTGATCGCTCCGGCCCACAAAACAAAATCTTATTTGCCAGCGATTGTTGGCTAAGCAATATAAACCATAAGCCTCACCCTCTTAATACAATACTGCTTAAGGTTTTTGACTCAGCGTTGCTAACAGATGATGGTCAGGACAGACATGATTATGTATCACGCAGCGTCAGAGCCGATCAGGCTATGGGATCGCGTTATTTTTCCCTTCCAACTGAAATGATGGCAAGAGCATTTGAAGCGGTGGTTGAGTCTTGCAGTGATATTGAAAACCCGTATCTGGTATCCGGAACCAAACAGCCTGAAAGCATCGATTTATACCCCGACATGCAGCACAGAACAGTGATACATCATGCACTACAGGCTTACTTCCAGCCACTTGGCGACGCATTAAGTCGCTAAGCTCTGTTAAACAAAAAATCCCCCCGGTTTTATTCGGGGGGATTCACTATTAATCGTTATCCACGTCTAATCATTACAAGCCCGTCGTCATATGTAAGCTGTAGAAAAGCCCACGACCAACCAGCTCTGACGCAACAATTAGCACCAATGCGACGGTCAAATTAATCGGGTTAACACTGGATTTATTCACCATAGGTAATACCCAGATAAGCAAACCAGCCAGTAACAATGCCACCTGAATACCGATGTAATTTCCCAGCCCGTCAACCAACTCAGACGCTTTAACTATTGAACTTTGTACATCACCGACCAGGTTCATCTTGCCGACGGTAACAATCAGGCTGATTGCTACTGCAATGACCGCCAGCATAACGATGTTACGGTCGACAGCAAAACGACTGTCTTTAGCCGAAACAATAACTAACTGAGACAGTAGCAAACCAGCGACAACCATGGTCATAACAAAGCTTAATGGGGTGTATATATTGAACCAGGTAGGCACTGTATTAATCATGTACACATTCACCATGGAATACATGAAAATACAGCCTAGTACCATTGCAGCAATCATCAGAATCTTCTGCAAACCAGCACCGCCTTTTTTCACCACCGAAAGAAGCCACTGCAAGCCCCCGACAGCAAAAAAGGCTGCACCAAAGAAGACTTCGTTAGATAACCACGCGGAACCCAACTGATTGAATGAGTTAAAGGCACGTAATGGCGACCCCAAATGCGTAATCGAAAACAAAAAGCCAACCCCCATAATCGCCCACAGGACAAACATAGGAACTTTGTAACTGTTAATTTTCTCTGCATCGAACCCCATGACCAAAGCACGTGCACTGACTAACAAATACGCGCCGACAGCGGTTTGCGCCAGTACAGTAAAGAAGATTAAAGAATACTCGTGAAAAATCATCTTAAACCTCCTTCGGGTTAGCTAGGAAACCAGAGGTATCACCTGTTGGTTTGGCATTTTTGTTCAACTTAATCACAATATTTGGCAAAGTTAACTGCGACGATGGCAGAGGAGCGACATCCGCGTTAGCACCATACTTTTCGCGCAATACATGGATTTCACCAAACTCCAGAGCACGCAGCGGACAAGATTCAACACACATAGGTTGCTTGCCTTCAGCGACACGCTCATAGCAGCCGTCACACTTAGTCATATGGCCTTTTTCCTGACTGAACTGCGGCGCACCGTACGGACAAGCATTACTGCAATGCTGACAACCGATACACACCTCTTCATTCACAACAACAAAGCCATCTTCTTCTCGTTTATGCATCGCACCAGATGGACACACTTTCACACACGCTGGGTTTGAACAGTGGTTGCAGGCGATAGATAAATAGTAAGAGAACACATCATTTTGAATCCATGTATCCCCATCCTGAACAAAGCCGCCCCCCGCGTATTCATAGACACGGCGATAATTGCGCTTTACATCCAGGTCCCGATAATCTTTACAAGCAAGCTGGCAAGTTTTACAACCTGTGCATTTACTTGAATCTATGTAAAAGCCGTATTGTTTCATCCTTACCTACCTTATGCTTTGTTAGCCAGCTTAATATCCACCAGATTGGTGTGCTGAGGATTACCCTTCGCCAATGGGCTCGGTCGTTGGGTTGTTAGAACATTAATCGAACCTGCGTGATCGACTTTCTGACCATCAGGTGCATACCATGCCCCCTCACCCAGAGCAACAACATGCGGTAAGATACGAGGCGTTACTTTGGCAGGAATGTGTACTTCACCACGGTCATTAAAAATACTGACCATATCGCCATTTTTGATTCCACGCGCCTGAGCGTCAATCGGGTTAATCCAAACTTCCTGACGAGCGGCCGCTTTTAACAACGCAACGTTACCGTATGTAGAGTGACAACGCGCTTTAAAGTGGAAGCCTGTCAGTTGCAGTGGGTATTTAGCCGTTAGAGGATCATTATGGCCCTCAAACGAATCGACATAAACTGGCAGTGGATGAATCACTTCATCCTCTTTTAGCGTCCACTCTTTGGCGATATTTGCCAGTGTTTCAGAGTAGATTTCAATCTTGCCACTTGGTGTCGACAAAGGATTGGCTTCCGGATCATTACGGAAATCCTGATAGGCGATATAGTCACGCTGATATTGACGCTTATAAATACCCAACTCTTTCATTTCTTCGAACGTTGGCAGTGATGGGTCCTTCTTGCGCGTTTCCGCATACAAGTGCTCAATCCACTCTTCCTGCGTCCGTCCTTCAGTAAACGCCTGGCCAACCCCCATACGCTTAGCAATCTCAGAACACATCTCGTAGATGCTTTTTGCTTCGAACTGAGGCTCGATCGCTTTCTGTGCGTAAATGAAGTAAGGCGCATTGGACGCTTTACCATCCATCGCCCAGTCGTCCTGCTCTGAGGTTGTCAGATCAGGCAGAATTATATCGGCATATTTGGCAGAAGAAGTCATATGGTTATCGATCACCACGATCATTTCACACGCCTTGTCATCCTGCAAAATGTCATGAGTTCGATTGATTTGCGCATGCTGATTAATCAGACAGTTACCAGCATAATTCCATATCATCTTAATTGGGCTTTTCAGACGCTCTGCTCCGCGAACACCGTCTGTTTTGTCTGTCATCTCTTCATGACGATAAATCGCATCGGTCCATAAGAACATCGAGATCGACGTTTTTACCGGATTTGGTACCGTTGGAAAGCGTACGAACGGAATATTAATATCGCTTTCACGAGCCCCCGTAGAACCACCTGATACACCAACCGAGCCAGTTAACAGAGACAGCATGGCAATAGCGCGGGACGCAAGTTCACCGTTAGCGGTACGTTGTAAGCCCCACCCCTGATGAATCGCACATGGTTTATTCGCCCCCATTTCGCGCGCCAACTTAATAATAGTATCAACCGGAATACCGGTGATCTTCGAAGCCCACTGTGGCGTCTTTTCAACACCATCTTCACCCAGACCTAAGATGTATGACTTATAGTCACTATTCTTCGGTGCTGATGCCGGCAGCGTTTTCTCATCGTAACCGACACAGTATTTGTCGAGAAACGCCTGATCCACATAGTCTTCAGTAATTAAAACATGAGCCAGACCAGCCACTAATGCCGCATCGGTAGATGGGCGAATCGGTATCCATTGATCTTCTCGGCCACCCGCAGTATCCGTATAGCGAGGATCAATAATAATGGTTCTGACGTTCGACTTATTTTTACTCTCTACATAGTGATGAATCAAACCACCACCGGACATCCGCGTTTCTGCCGGATTATTACCAAACTGAATATTCAGTTTGGCATTGGCCAAATCAGAAAATGAGTTATTCATCGCCCAGCCACCGTAAGTATGGCTAAGACCCTCAGCGATTTGAGCGGTAGAATAATCACCGTAATGGTTCAGGTAGCCACCACATAAATTCATCAGTCGGGCAATCAATGTAGAGGCAGGCGGCCATGACTTAGTCACGGTGCCACCAAGCGTACCGGTACCATAATTCAGATAGATTGAGTCATTACCATAATCTTTAATTAAACGCTGCATGGTAGACGCGATTTCGTCATATGCTTCATCCCAGCTAATACGTTTAAACTTACCTTCACCACGGTTACCAACCCGTTTCATCGGATACTTCAGTCTGTCCGGATTATATACGCGACGGCGCATAGAACGACCACGCAAACAGGCCCTCACCTGAGGACTGTCGCCAAAGACATCGTCTCCCGTGTTGTCGGTTTCAACGTATTTAATTTCGCCATTTTGTACATGCATTCGCAACGGACAGCGTGAACCGCAGTTTACTGTACACGCACTCCAGATTACTTTTTCTTCACTGTTGGTTTGCTCTGCTGCACTCACTGGGCTGGACTTAAATGGTAAGCTGATACCACTGGCTAAGGCCGCCGCACTGCCCACCGCAGAACTTGCTTTGATGAACCCGCGACGAGTCAGATTCATCAACTCAGATTGCTGTTTTTTATTCGTCATAATTAGATGCCTTTACATTACTCGCCATAACACTTTAGGAGTAGAAGTGAACGATGAAAATCATGACAATGGCATTCGTTGATATAAATCAAAGTGAATATGAATTTAATCTAATTTTACATTGTTTTGAATGTATTTTATTTAATATCTGAGACAATAACTGATATATAGCATAGCTTAAATTGTTGAAATGATAATGATTATCCATTCTTTAAAACTCCTTGGTGCACTGTTCTATCACAATCACAGCAAAGCCGATGGTGAAGACATAGTGAACGCATTAATTGACGAAGAAGTTCTTCACCAGCAAACGCTAGATGCACTTTTATCAATAGACGAACAGCAACTACACAGTGACTTTAGCGTATTGTTCGAAGGCATAGGAACCATGCCGGTCCCACCTTGGGGATCAGTATACTTAGATAAAGAACAGGTCCTGTTCGGGGACTCAAACGTAAGATATCGACTGTTTCTGCACAATAACGGGATTACTCTGGATTCCGGTCAACGAGAGCCAGAAGACCAGTTCGGATTAATGCTACTGGCATGTGCTTACTTTCTCGAACAAAACCAACAACAAACTGCAAATGAACTACTGGGCGAACACCTAATGCCGTGGGCAGATACCTATCTGGAGCAATTATCGCTCAAAGCACCAAACGCATTTTATAAAGCATTAGCAACCGATGTTCAGCAATGGCTACACTTATATATTAAGCAACAGAATATTAGTGTCACCAAGCAAAAGATATATCTCAATGAATGAGCCTATTGATAGCAGCAAGCGTGGCTTTCTAACCCGTTTCAGGCAACCAATTAAACAGGTTCAACAAACGGAAGCTACCTTTCGTTCCAAAGCTCGCCCACCACACGCAGTGGATGAGGCACTATTTGTCCGCCTGTGTGATGGTTGTGGTGAGTGTCAGAAAGCATGTCCTAACAGTATTATTGAAATTACTGAACAATTAGCGCAGCTAAACCTTGATTACAATGAATGTAGCCTGTGCGGTGAATGTGTCAAAGCCTGCCCGACCGATGCATTACACCATTCGGTCGCACCGGAAATAAATTTGCGTCCACAGTTTACTCAGAGCTGTAATAACTACTTAAGTATGGAATGTCAGCAATGCGCGAATGCCTGCCCACAAAACGCAATAGCGATTCAAGCCGACGCACTTCCTCACCTGAATAACGATTTATGTAATGGTTGCGGTCAGTGTCGTTCAAGTTGCTACGCTAGTGCGATTGTTATGCAGCTGTATAACCCTGCTTTAAATTAATCGCGTCTCACTTGATTAAAAATTTCACACGACACTTTGTAGTTATGCTGCCTTGCTATTTTCTGAGAAAAAAACAGTTGTGGTAATTCATACACGACCAGCATTACGAGAATAAGAAGTGCACTCGAGTGATCGAGGATAAGGCCAACAATACTGACAATTAACAGCGTTAGCTCCAATACAAATAATCTGTACTTACCTAAATAGCAGTGGTGAAAACCACCAACGAAAAACCAGTTCAATGCTGCATAAGTATCAGGGTCTTTAAGCTCTTTTGACTGGAGATTATAGAATTCTTTTTTCTGATCATCAGGTAACGAATTGACTTGCTTTCTTAATAGCTCTTCGTTTTCTTCTAACGTCTCAATAGGTTCAAATAAACGCATTACGGCACTTCATCATATATTTTTTCAACAAGGTCAGGTTGGCTGCAACGTTTAATTCTCGCCAATCCAAGCTTCCAGCCTTTTATTGCTCCATACTTAGCAATACACTGTTTTGTATATTCAGAGCAAGTTGGTTCGAAATTACATTCGATGTTCAACAGTTGTTTTGATCCACCGCTAACCTGATAGCGATGAATCAATTTCAAAGAAATGTATTTAAGCAAGCTTAGCGACCTAAGGTAATAATCACAGCTTCTCGTTTCCAAAACAGCATAAAGCGTTTCTGTTCAACCACTTGAAACACGACTTGCCAACCATCTTGTACATGTTTGTTAAGCTCAGCTTCCATCTTTTGAACAGGTAAACCGCTCGCCCCAAGTAAAACGGTACCACAACCACCTTCGACGATATGAACCACTTTATATTCTGTAAATTTTGTCATTTTTATAGCCAACTAGTTGAATGAAAACAGCATGTTATAATAAGAAATCAAATGCATCAAGATGAATAACATAGCAAATCTTCATAACAGTTAATTTTTGAACTACAAGCGCAAAAACCAAATTAAGGTAATAATTTTCAACGACTTCTAGTCGTTTAATCCTGATACTAACTAATTTAATTTAGCGGCTAATTGGGACACTTTATCAAGCCACCCCTGCCTTGTTTTAACATTTGAACTAATAACGGGTCCAAAATATATTGCAGAGCGATTTTTTATCCCTGAGAAATCTAGAATTGATGTTTTAACCTGTTTATAAATGGCATTTCCTTTGACGTATTTATACCAAAAAGGTGGGGTATCTAATGTTATATAAAGTTCTGAACTACGCCCTAAAAGCAACTTTTCTGGAAACGCTTTGCCTTCTACGTATTTAAAAGCAAAGTTTGGCAAGAAGACTCTATCAATTAACCCCTTGAACTTTGCAGGCAGCGTTCCCCACCAAACAGGTGTAACAATAACGATATGTTCTGACCACAAAACCAGCTCTTGAAAGTGCAATAAATCAGGCTCTAAAGAAGCTAAACTTTCGTATCCCTGGTCTAGACTTATCGCAAAATTCATTTCACTAACATGAACTTGTTTGACTTCATGTTTCAAAGCCGCAGTAGACGCGTAATGATTAGCTAAAGACTCACAGAAACTTTGACTCTTTGGGTTTGCATTTATGACCAGTACTTTTTTCATAAGATAAACATCCATATTGAATAAAAGCACAGTTTAAAGTCTGACCTATAGGTCAGAGTCAACCCCTCGAATACAGGAATCTATCGATTCACGATACTGACTAATTCGCGTTTTTTGTATTTGCAACTGCTTAATCTGCAACTCAACCTTTCGTTGTTTTTCAACTAGGAAGTCTCTGACAGCCTCCCAATCAAAGGTTTCGTGATCATCCTTTAAAGCAACCAACTCAGATAGTTGGATACCAAGAGTCTGAGCCTCTTTGATTATTTTTATCAAGTCGATATTAGTTTGAGTGTACACTCGATATTTTCCTGAGCGAGGAACACTCAGTAGGCCTAACGATTCGTATAATCGGATGGCCCGTTGAGTTGCTCCTGAAAGTTCCGATGCTTCCTTAATAAACACTTCAACCTCCACTATTGATAAACCACTCGTTTAAAGGAGTAACTAATACCGAAATTATTCCAGCGTAAATGCAAAAAACAAAAGCTAACTTTGAACCAAAACTGTCAGCATTGATAATCGCTCTGAAACGCTTGGTGATGGTTAACAACTCATGAACGAACAGAAATGCTAATCTCTTGTTTTATAAAAACTTAACACGTTCGTCTAAGCACTCACTCGAACCCATTTCGAATTCGCGGCATATCCAAGGACGATTTTCATAAATTGTGCACATTAGCGTGTCTCTGTCTAAAGCCGCACACCAACCATCATTTAATCGCATCATTGTTTCACCACCATACTGGTCACGTGCGATGAACTCTTCTGGCACGCCAGTATCAGAGATAATCATAACTTCAAGACGGCAGCAGCAAGCTTTGCAGTTTGAGCAAGATACATTTGAAGAATGTGTATTAGTTGGTATAAGCATAAGTTACTTCAGTTTAGTCAATTGTGCATGATACCGTAGATTTGATGCGAACAACCTTCATTTCTGAAATTACTTACTTGTGAACTATAATGCTTTTTACACGGCATTTAACCGTTTCTCATCCAACTATATGCAGCCTTTCTGATAGTAATTCAATTAAATCAAAAAACACAGTCGCGTTTTAGCACAACTGTGGCTTTTAAATTATCAAGATATGGCTTCAATTATTAATATCAGAGAAAGCGGAAAACCCCGTTTTCACTGATGATTGACGTGATGAGTGTGCCTTTCGGATAGCACCTCTTTGAACGCAAACATTCCATTTAATGCCGCAGGAAAACCGGCATAAACAGACATCTGTATAATGACTTCTTTCAGTTCTTCTTCCGAACATCCGACGTTGAGAGCTGCATGCAAATGTACTTTCAACTGCGGGGTACAAGTCCCCATCGCCGTCAAAGCTGAGACCGTTGCTATCTCCCTTAACTTTAAGTCCAGCCCCTTGCGGGTATAGATATCACCAAACGGGTATTCAATGGTATATTTGGCTAAATCAGGACAAATATCTTGCAAACTGTCTATCACTTGCTGCCCAGCTTCACCATCAATCTTTGCTAACTGCTCTAGTCCAGAATTAAATCGTGAATTTTCCATTTTGAGTGCTCCGGTTAATAAAAGACAAGCACACCTTACGGGTTAAAGTGAACTCTAAGTCAACCGACTTTTCCGCTTTTATACAAATTAATTTTTGCTTCTAGCGCTTTGAGATGATCTTTCTGCAGCCTGATATGTTCTTTCAGTTGCTCTTGATGTTTTTCCAACAACCCTTGACGAGCAGATACTGTTTGCGTACCCAACTCTCTTAACGAGGCGTATTTTTGAATTTCTTCTAACGGCATCCCGGTGTCTTTAAGCCGTTTAATAAAGCCAACCCAGTCGACATCTCTTTTAGAGAAAACACGATGACCGCTACTGTTCCTCTGGACATGTTTAAGTAAGCCAATTTTTTCATAATATCGAAGGGTGTATGACGATAACCCAACCAAGCCTGAAAACTCTTTCATGTTCATAACATTACCTTGCTTTAAAGCATCTTTTTAAAATACGCTTTATAAGGAGTATTCACAATCGATGTTAAACCTTCGTTGGTTGAGTTTATTAATATCGCATCTGCCAACAAGGATTTGGACAAAAACGTCTTAGAACTGATTCTCTACAGCGTTTCTGTCCGATTAGAAAAAGTATGATGGCAACCCATTGCGATTTCGTGGTGCTGTTAGAGGAGAGCTTAAGCCCCCCTCTATTTTTGATGACTCGATTGGTATTACTAACTGTTAAATTGGATTATTTTTTTCGATCTGCGGGATGATTTACACCATCGTAGGTTGGAATTCCTTGCACTTTCAGAGGGTTAATACCTTCTAGGCAAGCAACATTAAAGCCATACTGACTAGGGTTTGAGCGCCTTTGGTGATGAGTATATATACCACATTCACCACAAAAGTAGTGCTTTGCTTCGTTGGTGTTGAATTGGTACAACTTTAATTTATCTTTACCTTTTATGATCTTGATACCTGACAACGGTACGGAAGCTGCAATAGCGCCCCTTCTACGACACAATGAGCAGTCGCTTTCTCCTTTTTACCATCGAGCAAGATCTTGGGTTGGCTTCCGTCATTACGTAATCTTATGCCTTGAGTCGCTCTTTGCTCAGCTTTCTCTCGATTAAGCTGTGTTTGTCTTTCTAGCTTTTTTCTCTGTTTCTCAACGCTTGCAATCAGGTGCTATTCAGATTTACCGCTATAACTGTGATCCAAAATAAAGTTGTCACATTGATAAATATTATACTTCCACTGTATATCATTACTTAGTGAGTGGTTGTTTATGAATCACCATAATGACAACTCGTAGATAGCTATATCGATTGATATAAGCCAGGTCTTACTTGATTAGTTAAGCCTGCAGTTTAAATTTGGAAAGTGTAAGGACTGGATGTGTTTTATTTACTTTTAATAGCGCTTGCAATTACCGGAGAGGTTCTGCCTGAAGACTATAATCGATTTTACGTAGTTGCTGGTGGGCAGAAACCAATGGTGGTTCTAAGAGAAGATAACCGCTTTTGGAATGCCAAAATAATGGATCCACAAAATCTCAATTATATTCATCAAGGCCAATACCACTTAAATGGCTTAGCAATAGGTCACAAGACAAATGAAGGCTTTGACTACTACGATATGTCTGAAATACTCTCGATAGAAACAACGATCGACTTAGCTCAAGGAGAGACTTTTAATGTTCAAGAAGGAACTATCTACGTCGAACATAATGATAACTTCAATGAAAATTTAAAGGAGATTAAACTACTGTATTCGCCAAAAAAACTCGGCGCGAGAGACTATTCAGTATCGATTCTTTGGGAAAAACACTCCAGCAGTGGAATGATTTTATCGGCAAGTGAACACAGAAAGCTAACTGAATCCGATATAAAAGGCTTTTCTGAACGTGATCTGAATGTGGCACGTAATGAGATATTTGCGCGTCATGGTTATACGTTTAATTCTGATAAACTGACTTATTTATTTTCCCAAACCAGTTGGTACAAACCCCGAACTAAAAACGTGACGTTAACCAGTATCGAGCACTACAACGTTGCCTTTTTAAAACAACATGAACAAGCAGCAAAGGCAGCAAGGTCTGCAAAACAACTCTTTCAAAGTGAGAAAAGAGAAGAACCGGCGACAAACAAGAAGGAACAAGCAGAATCTGATGTCCCGTGCACTTGCGCTTTTAATAAAAATAGAAGTTGGAATCCGGAAAAAATAGAGTGGAATGATGCTTTTTGGCAATGTGCTAACTATAGAGATGATGGTACTTGTTCAAAAGTATCAAAGGTTAATGTTGTTATCGAGTAATGTAATAAGCGGCGAAGAAACGAATACCGTTGTCTATATGCAGGAGAATCCACGCCAATGGATTTCTTCAGGGTCACAAGCCGTTACAATTCTACATTAGGTATTATACTTTCTATGTGATTAATATTTAATCAGATAAGGAGGTATGTATGAAACGATTCGCGAACATACTTTTTGCAACACAAGGTTTACCTGGCCACAGTGATGCCCTTGAACAAGCGATTAGGATCGCATCGAGTAATAATGTGCCCGTGTCCGGCCTGATAGCGTTTCCAAACTTTCCTGCTGATATGCTTCAGTATCAGCAAAGTTATGAGAAGTCACTTCAGGACTCGCTAACTCAACGTATCGATGAATATCGACAACAACTTAACCTTTCAGAAGATAATCTGCCGTTTCCTCTTTCGGTGAAAAGTAGTCAACAACCCGCCATTTGTATCATTAAACAAGCGTTAGCTGCCAACAAAGATCTGATCATCAAAGAGGCTGAACCACTCGGTGACAAAGCCGAAGGTTTCAAAGCAATTGATATGACGCTGCTGCGCAAATGTCCATGCCCGGTGTGGTTGCATCGTCCAGTTGATAAACCAAGGGACAAACGGCGTGTCGCTGTGGCTATAGATCCATTAACCCCAAGTGATGATAAACACTCACTGGCTTTGCGCCTACTTGAACTGTCACGTTCAATCGCCGATACCTGTGACAGCCGTTTGCACGTCATTTCCTGTTGGGAATATTACTTAGAGCATTATTTACATGATAATTCATGGATTCATGTCGATGACGCAGAGCTAAAAAATGAAATCGATAAAGCAAAATCCGATCACAAACAAGCCCTGCAGCACTTGCTTGAAGACTCTGGAATAGCCGGTGAAATTGTCATGCACCACTTACATGGTAAGCCGGATGAGATTATCCCTGATTATGTTGAGAGTATCGAAGTGGATGTACTCGTTATGGGTACACTGGCGCGAACAGGTATTTCAGGCTATGTGATTGGTAATACAGCGGAGAACATTTTGCAATCAATAAACTGCAGTTTGGTTGCTCTTAAGCCAGATGGTTTTGTTTCTCCGGTTGAGTAATCGTCACTTAACAGTCTATTCATTGCGATCTCAAGAAGGGGAACCGTTCTCAAACAGAAACTCATCAGTTTATTTCTACGTATCAAAGGAGAGTGACATGACCAAGCTATGCCCGAAATGCCACACAGAAATGATTGAGCGTTCAAATAATTATATCTGTCCTAGAAACGATATTGGTGATTGTACCTATGATGCATTCGAGTTCACTGATGACGACAGTCCATACACACTCAAACAAACACAAGGAAACAGTGACCTACGTAGTTACACCGTTAGCGACAATAAATAGCGGTTTGTACTGGCATCCACTTAAGTAGCATTCAATTAATACAGTTTGCTACTTAAGTTAGGGTTTGATGGTGGCCTTTATAACATCTAAGCTAAATCAATCAATTAGCATTTTTATCGTTGCGCCATATAAAGCGAACTTTTAAAACAATAAAGGATTGCGATGTTGAATAGCATAACGGATCAAGTAAACCTGCCGAAAAATCCTGATAATCAGTGGCTGTTACTGATTTTCCCTGTGCTACCCGTTTTAATCTTCGTTACTCTTATCTCAATATATACTCCAGCAGGAGTGAGCTGGAATACACAATGGATACCCGGACTTGATATAAACCTCAGCTTTAAGCTGGATGGATTGTCGTTCCTCTTTGCCGGGCTAATCAGCGGTATTGGTGCGCTGATCCAGCTTTATGCTCTGGGTTACATGCGTAACAGTGAGAGTCGATTTTCATTTCATTTGTATCTGACCCTGTTCATGCTTGCCATGTTAGGGGTCGTCATGAGCGACAACATTCTGCTGTTGTTTATCTTCTGGGAACTCACTTCTGTTATCTCCTACTTGCTGATTGGCTTTAATCACCAGAACAAAACTTCACGTAAAAATGCGCTGCAATCACTGATCGTCAACGGCTCGGGTGGACTGGCCATGTTGGCGGGGCTTATCCTACTTGGCGCAATGGCAGGAAGCTATGAACTCAATACCATCATGGCTCAGGCGAATATTATTGCTCAACACCACTGGTTCATACCTTCGCTAGTGCTGATTCTCCTTGGAGCCTTTACCAAGTCAGCACAGTTTCCGTTTCATTTCTGGTTACCCAACGCAATGGCGGCGCCGACGCCGGTCAGTGCCTATTTACACTCCGCAACCATGGTAAAAGCCGGCATTTACCTGTTAGCACGCTTATCACCGATTTATGCACACAGTGATACCTGGTTTTATACCCTAGTGATAGCAGGCTGTGTTACCGCTGTCTGGTGCACGTTTGTCGCCCTAAAACAAACCGATTTAAAACTAATGCTGGCCTACAGTACCAATGTTGCTTTGGGTAAGTTAACGCTGTTGCTGGGCATAGGAACAGAATTGGCTATTAGCGCAGCATTAATGTTTATTCTCGCCCACTCTTTCTACAAAGCTGCGCTTTTTATGGTGGCGGGCAATATCGATAAAGCGACAGGAACCCGGGATATTGGCCAACTGTACGGCTTAAGATCCGTCCTAGTGATTAGCATGGTTGCCGGGGTCTTTGCCGCCTTATCCAAAGCAGGCTTTCCACCTTTGCTAGGATTTTTAAGCAAAGAGTATATGTACAAAGCTGCCACAGAAATTAATGGCTGGATAACCTTCATACTCGTTATGGTCAACGTATTAATGGTCGCTCTAACCATCATGCTAATCGCGCGACCATTTTTTGCTCGCCATGGTGATGCTGTGCCAGAAGCAAAACAAGTTGAAACCAAAGCAGCAATGTGGATTTCGCCCTTGCTCCTCGCATTCGGCAGTTTCATTGTTCCATTAATCGGCTTGTCCTGGCTGGATCACAACGTCATTTTTCCGGGCTCGTCCGATATTCTGCGTTCAGCCGCCCCAAAAGCGAGCGCTCTATGGCATGGCGTCAATCTGCCTCTGGTGCTCAGTGTGATCACGTTAGGACTTGGGATCGTTGTCTATTACATCTATCCAACTGTGTCAGCGTTCTTCCAGCAATTAAATAGCTTAGTGCCAAGAGCAGAGGATATTTTTGACCGGATAATGGACGCGATGATGGCGCTGGCAAAGTGGCAAACCGCGCTCTTTCAGCAACAAAAACTTAGCCGGCATACCCTGCTGTTCTTTGCTGTACTGGCCACGGTTTTGTTTGGGCAGCTGCTCTCCATTCCGCTAGCGATGTTTGATCCGCTCTCCGGTGTGGCTTTTTATGAATTTGGTATTGCCTTGTTGCTGATTGGAGCAGCACTGGTATGTACGTTGTCCCAGTCGAGACTGTTATCAATCGCAGCACTTGGCATGATTGGTTTTATGACCACGCTGGTTTTTATGATTTACAGTGCTCCGGATGTAGCAAAAACCTTATTGTTGGTTGAAACATTGATGGTGGTCTTTTTAGCGTTGTTGATGCGCCATCTGCCCCATTTAACCACAGTGCCGAAACATTCAGTAAAACGTAAAGTGGTCAATGCGGTTATTGCCGGTTTCATTGGTGTTTCTGTCACTATGCTTCTGATGGCAATCACTTCCCAACCGATGGATTCGTCGGTATCTGACTTCTTTGCTGAAAACAGCGTTCCCGGCGGCCATGGGCGAAATATTGTCAATGTCATCTTAGTCGACTTTCGTGCGTTCGATACTCTGGGCGAGATTGTCGTGGTCGTGATTGCCGGAATCGCGGCGGTCAGTTTGCTAAAAACAAAAGCCAAAAAGCAAAACCGAATCCAATCATTAATCTTTGCCACTACAGCTCATATCGTTGCGGCTCTTATGTTGGTGTTCTCAGTCTATTTATTACTGCGCGGTCACAATGAACCAGGAGGTGGCTTTATTGGTGCTTTGATTGCCGTCATCGGTTTATCACTTCTTATGTTTGCCGAGTCGCCCAGATATGTCCGCTCCCGGTTACATATTAAACCGCTTTTTATTGCCTTAGCCGGAGTCGCAATAAGCTTGATGTCCGGTGTTGTTAGCTTGTTTTTTGACAAGCCATTTTTAACCGGATTATGGTGGAAAGATGTCATTCCGCTTGGCACGCCATTGCTATTTGATGTTGGTGTTTACCTTGCCGTTATCGGCGGTGTGATGGGAATGCTGCTGCGAATTAACGAGGAGCTGGATTGATGGAAATCGTATGGAGTGTTGTGGTAGGTGTTTTTGTCGCCGCTGGCATTTACTTAATGCTGGAAAAGCATATTTTGCGGCTTCTATTTGGCATCATGTTGCTCAGCAGTGCGGTCAACCTTGCTATTTTCACAGCAGGAAGACTGACCCCCGGTGAACTTCCTCTGATTGATAGTCAGGCTCTTTTGCCGCCAGAAAACGCTGCAAACCCATTACCTCAGGCGCTGATATTAACCGCGATCGTTATTGGGTTTGGATTACTGATTTTTGCGTTGATGCTGTTTTATCGTGCTTACAAAGAGACAGACAGCGCAGACGTCGATAATATGCCAGATTCGAAGGAGGGGCAATGAGCTCAATTTGGTTAACGTTACCGGTTGTTCTCTCATTAAGCACCGCGCTCACTATCTTTTTTGTGCGCCGCAAGGCTCTAAGCGTTGAGTGGTTAAGCGGCACAAGTGTGGTGCTTAACCTTATTGTTGCCGTTTTTCTGACCCAAAACACAATCAGCGACGGTATTCAGGTGGTTGCTTTCGGCCAGTGGCAGGCTCCGTTTGGCATTGTTTTTGTCGCCGACCACTTTAGCGCTGCTATGGTAATGATAACGGCGATCATCGGCGCCATTAGCGTTTTCTATGCCATGGCCGATCTTCGTCTCAAACCTTCTTACGGCAGTTATCATGCTTTAATGCACATGTTGCTTGCAGGTGTTTACGGCGCATTCCTCACCGGCGACATTTTTAATCTATACGTTTGGTTTGAGGTTATGCTCATTGCATCATTTGGCTTAATGGTACTGGATGCAACCAAGGCTCAGATCGACGGTGCAGTCAAATACGTCATGCTGAATCTTATTTCGACACTGGTGTTTTTGCTCGCTATTGGCTTACTTTATGGCGCAACAGGCACATTGAATCTCGCTGATCTCAACAGTAAAGCAAGCACAAATGATCCTGGTATCAACATGATGCTATCTGCGTTATTTTTGTTTGCTTTTTCCATTAAGGCTGCATTGTTTCCGCTATTCACCTGGTTGCCTGCGTCTTATCACAACTTACCCAGTGGTGTGGTAGCCCTGTTTGCAGCATTACTGACCAAAGTCGGAGTCTACGCGATAGTTCGAATTTTCACGTTAGTATTTCCTCTGGTCGAGAGTGGCTGGCAACCGACGCTAATCTGGGTCGCGGCATTAACAATGCTAACAGGGGTTTTGGGAGCTGCGAGTCAATTCGATATTAAGAAAATCCTCTCTTTTCATATCATCAGCCAGATAGGTTACATGATTATGGGGCTGGCAATTTACACCCCTCTCGCTCTGGCTGGGGCGATTTTCTATATCGTTCACCACATCATCGTCAAAGCAAACTTATTCTTAATCGGAGGCTTCATCGAGCGAAAGTATGGTTCGAGCCAGCTTGCTCAATTGGGTGGCGTTTACAAAACGATGCCATGGCTTGCTTTCCTGTTTCTAGTACCCGCGTTTTCTCTGGCAGGGTTCCCGCCATTGTCCGGTTTCTGGGGCAAATTTCTGGTCATCAAATCAAGCTTACAGACGGAGTATTACTGGTTAGCGGCAACGGCCCTTCTGGTGGGATTACTGACCACATTCTCGATGACAAAAATATGGAGCGAAACATTCTGGAAAAAGCCAGAGGTAGACAATACAGCGCGAGCGTTGCCAGCAAATGTACAATGGCTATATTGCATTCCCATTGTTGTATTAACGACATTGACCCTGATCATTGGCTTAGTGGCTGAGCCTTTTTATCAGTTCTCTGTTCAGGCCGCTGAGCAACTGTTAAACCCAGATGGTTATATTCAAGCGGTATTAGGAGGAAAGGCATGATCTATCTGTTCCTCAATTTTTTCCTCGCGTTAGCATGGATGATGCTGAATGGCAGTTATTCTAGCTTTCACTTTATCGTCGGTTTTATGGTTGGCTTTTTCGCTCTACGATTGAGCCAACCATTCGGACTAAAAACCAGTTATTTCCGACGCTGCGCATCAGCATTGAAGTTACTTATCTACTTTGCGTATGAAATGCTCATTTCAGCGGTACGTGTGATATGGGATGTTGTGACTCCAACCCATTTGAGTCAGCCGGATATTGTGTATGTCCCTTTAGATGTTGATTCAGACCTTGAAATCACCTTGCTGGCCAATATGGTTTCGTTAACTCCGGGGACACTGAGCCTAGACGTTACGCCAGATAAAAAACACCTTATTGTTCATGCCATGTTCGCCCCTGAACATGAAGACGTTATTCGCGCCATTAAAAATGGATTAGAGCATAGAATTTTGGAGGTGACGCGTGAGTAGCTGGCTTTCAATCAGTATTACCTTTGCCTATGCCGGGCTGTTGCTCAGTTTTATTATGGCATTTTTGCGTTTGATTTTAGGTCCGACTTTGGCCGATCGCGTGGTCGCCCTCGACCTTATTTCATTTATTACCATTGGCTTTATCACCGTATATACCTTAGACAGCGGTGAAGAAGCGCTGTTAGATATTGCAATAACATTAGGCTTGGTCGCATTCCTCGGCACAATAGCGTTTGCGCGCTTAATCGTTAAAAGGATGGAGAAATCATAATGGATATATTGATTGGATTATTGTTATGTTTAGGAACTTTACTGATCTTAAGCGCAAGCTTGGGCGTGCTACGAATGCCAGACTTATACACTCGAATGCACGCTGCCACTAAGGCCGGAACCGTTGGCCTTAGTGGCTTACTCCTGGCTGTGGCTATTTCAATTCCTGAGATCAGCGTCGTTTCCAGAGTTGTCGGCACTATGGTGTTTATTCTGCTCACGGCACCTGTTGCCTCACACTTGCTTGGAAAAGCGATGCGACAAGTCGGCTATAGAATCTGGCGTAATGATTAAGCGCCGAAACAGAATAGAGTCTCACACAAAGCGGTTAGTTTTGGATAATAAACCGAGACTTATTATTTCGTAGTAACAGTAAAAGGACCGCTTGCTCGATACTTTATCCATTTCATCCAGTCATAAACAACAAAACCTAACAGACTGCTCCCCAACAAAGGGAGTTGACTAGCCAATAAAACACAAAATAGCAGAATTCCCCATCTCCACGAGCGTGATAATGAAAAGAAACCATACACAAGGTTGTCGTTTACTCTGTATTGTTTAGTGCGTTTTTTCCACCACATTGCATAACCCAGTACAATTAGGCTGACTAAAGCTATACCGAATGCGGCAAGGACGAGCTGATTAGGCAGCCCCAAAAGAACCCCCATATGTGCATCTATCCCCCAGCGAATGAGCTTAGCGACGAGCGGAAAGTCCGCAAAATCTGCTCGACTAACAATTGTCATCGTCGATGCATCAATTGCGACACTATCAACCTGAGTTGGCCATGACCGGTCTATCTCTTTAACTAACCAAGCTTTATGTGGCGCACCTGGCGGTCTGATTTCGATTTTCGCAGCATCAATGCCCGCATTTCTCGCTGTAGACTCAACGTCATCATACAGATTGTCTGGAAACACCATTTGATTACTGACCATATCCATATGATGTTCAGCATGCTGACCACCACCGACTTGTTTTGCTGTCGGATCCAATTCCAATGATACTGATGGAGTGACCCAACCAAGCGCTAACCGCCACTCTGCAATATGACCACCCGCCCATTTTGACCAAGTTAAACCGGTCGCTGAAAAGAAAATCAAACCCACTAATATTGTCAGTCCCAGTATGTTATGGCGATACCGATAATCAACAAACGTCGTTTTTCCTCTCACCTTGTTTGGCTTTGCTTTTGACGCTCGATTTCGCCACCACAACAGTGTCCCACCGATAGCGGATACCCACATCCATGAAGCCGCCAACTCACTGTAATTCCGCCCTAACGCGCCAAGCAGCAAATCTGAATGCATAAAGTCGAGAGCAATACGAAATGGCAGAGCTCCGCTGGTTCCATACGATGCTAAGTTGCCCCGAATCTCCAGTGACACAGGGTCGACAAATATTGTTCTCAGACGATACCTATCCAACGTTGGATCACTAAACAACACACGCGTAGTCTTACCTTCTCCAGTTGAAGGACGGACAGCTTTTAGGACTAATGGATGTTCTAGACTATTACGTGCCGCAACAATTTGCCGCTCCAGAGACTGAAACGCTCCCCGACTCGAAGTGGTTAATTGTTCGTTATACAATTTTGCTTCGATTTGCGGCGAAAGCACATATAATGTGCCGGTAATCGCGGCAATAAGTATAAAAGGCCCAATAAAAAGACCTACCAACATATGCACTCTTTTAATTAATATAATAAGTGCTGACTGGTTCTGTTTTCTTCGTGTTGAGACTGACATTAAATTTCTCTTTTAGTAGAAGTGGCATCGAATATATAAGTAATAATTATGAGATGTCGACGCTAAAAAGATTATCTGAATTTCGGATCAGCACATTTAGTTAACGAGCATTAATAGTCATCCGAAATCACGACAGCAGGCGCATACTAAAGAAAAGAACCACAACATTAAAGACACTTCATAATCTCCTTTATACAAATCGCTACCAAAACCACCCAGCGATTTGAATTTCACCTAGTCAGTAGCAAGCCAATAGTTAATACCTATCACACTAATAGTGAATTCTCCCCTTTACGTAATGATAATAATTATCAATAATATTTACATAGAGACGATACAGGTTTATGAGGAAAGAACGATGATTAAAACTATCACCTTTGCGGCTATTCATTTTACTATCGCAACGCTAGTTGCATTTGTACTCACTGGCGATTTTTTACTGGGCAGTTTAATTGCAATGATTGAGCCTTCAATCAATACAGGTGCTTTCTACCTTCACGAGAAAGCTTGGCAAAAAGTACCATTCCTGAAACGTCATGAAGCAATGACACAGGTAAAAACAGCGAGCTTCGCTGTCATCCACTTTAACGTGGCATTCACGGTCGCTTATTTGTTAACAGGTGATGCATTTATTGGCGGCTTAATGGCAACGATTGAACCAACCATCAATTCAGTCGCTTACTTCTTCCACGAAAAAGTGTGGTTACGTAAAGCGAAAAGCGCCAACATCGTTTACGCCTAACATGCCTGTCGTACTTTCCTCAACTAACAAGCCTCGAAGTTAAACTTCGAGGCTTGCTCATCTTACGTCATGGTGAAAAGTGATTGAGTCGGTCACCCTGAAGATCTCACCAACCAACGAAACAACCTAAACTGACTGGGAATGTAAAACAAATACTCCGGATGCCACTGGACACCACGAATAGGCTTATCTTCACAACTTTCAATTGCCTGGATAAAATTATCAAGATCCCGGCCTGCGACACGCAAACCGTCACCAACATCCTTTACTGCCTGATGATGCAAGCTATTAACGCGCAATTTAGGTTTGCCACATAGCGAATAAAGATGGGATTCTTTCTCTACAAATACTTGCTTGGTTGGTAATAGCCCCGGACGGTTATAGGTTCGCTTACGCAACGCTGATATATCCGCATGTAAATTGCCATTATGTACGACATTGATCAGTTGTGAACCGCGACAAATCCCAAGAATTGGAATGTTGTTTTCCAACGCCCACTTAATCCATCGAATCTCTAACTGATCGCGTTCAGGATCGAATTCATCTCGTTCACTGGCCTCACCCCCATAATACTCGGGGTCAATATCGTCACCACCGCCGATAATAAGCCCATCAAGAGGCTCGCCGGATTGTTGATGTTTCACACTTATCCGTTCCGGCTTTGCACCCGCTAATTTAAGTGCCAGTTTTGTGCACCACCATGAAGGTGACCAACTACGTGCGTTACCTGTTACCCCAATTCTCGGTCTTTTATCCACTGATTCACTTCCTTCACCCAATCACCACGTTTTACGCCAACTAAGGGTAACTGCATATCCTTGTAACGTTCGGACAACGAATTCAGAGATTCAGAGTCAGTCGCTAACACTTCAACCCAGTGCCAGATATTCCACGAGGTTGCGAAACTCCAGCTATCATTTTCAATTAAGCAGTCTGGCAACCGGTAATGAAAAGTTGGTCGCTGGTTAACTTTGCTATCTGTAATAACAGAACTGACTTGTTGCTCGTTGATAAATGCGAACAGAGGAAGCATATCCAACGCCCGATTTCTACTCGGATTATGAGTCAAGTAGTCATCAATCAATTGCTCAATATCCTGATAGGTTTTATTCAGAAGTAGTGTGACATATTCTTCACTATACAGCTGAATATATGGGCTAATTTTTCGCGCCATATTGACATCATGCGCTTCATTCAACCACCACTGCAGTAACCCAAACGCTTTCAGGTAACAATGGATAGTCTCGACATCCAGTGATGGTAGCTCTGGGTTGATATGAACGCCAAACGCAGCGACAACTGAGTCATCGGTTCCTTTAGCACCAGCATCACGCAGTGCTGGGATAACTTCATCCAACTTATGTAGCTTATCTAACGGAAAAGGGGGGGAAACAATTTCCAGTGGCACGACTGAAGATGCGATCTTATGTAAGAAATCAACCTTTTCATGCCCGTCATCGTTAACCTTCGCATCCAATGCTGCGTTCTTAAGATATTCCCAGTCGAGTTCTGCTTTGAACTTACCATAGTCAGGTGTTTGTAAAACGTACTCAACCGCTGACTTTTTTTCCAGCTCCCCACCAAAAACGTTTTGCATTATTTGCGTTACATTTCCGATAGTTAACCCGGTAAATTCAATTTCAAACCCGACACAACGAACATCACCATCTTCTGTTGTGGTTAATGGCGGAGTTTTAAAAGCCATTTTTACCTCCACTCATGTATCTGATTAATAATAGTACTAACCTACAGGTTATCTTATACCGTTGGCAACAATAAATGATTCACAGACAAAACCCTAAATCATTGTAGCTTAGGTCTATTCCTTAATCGAACTGCCCTTAAATACCACAAAAAAGCCATCCTCAAGGGATGGCTTAAATCACTCTGCGTTGTTTCAGGTGAGTGACTCAATTCCGTATTTTGCACCGTAGTTCTCAACGACAAAGTCGATATCTTTATCACCACGCCCGGAAAGGTTGATAAGGATTGAACCAGTTAATCCTTGTTTCGCCAATTTCGTCGCGTATGCTACAGCATGGGAAGATTCAATCGCCGGGATGATTCCCTCTTCACGTGATAACTCAAAAAAGGCATCAATTGCTTCTTCATCAGAAACAGTGCCATAACTGACGCGTCCGGCATCTTTTAAGTAACTATGCTGCGGGCCAACAGATGGATAATCCAAACCACTTGCTACTGAATATACCTCTTGTGGTTCCCCCTGGTCATCTTTGAGCATGTAAGATTTAAAGCCGTGCATGACCCCTGGCTCTCCCATGGAAAGCGTCGCTGCGTGCTCACCGATTTGTTCTAACGAACGCCCCGCCGGTTCGACACCATGAATAGCGACTTGCTGATCGTCCAAGAACGCACTGAAGAGCCCCATTGCATTTGAGCCGCCACCAACGCAAGCAATTAAATTGTCTGGTAGTTTCCCGGTCATTTCTTGAAACTGAACTCGAGCTTCATTACCTATAATAGATTGAAAGTCACGAACCATTTTCGGGAATGGATGAGGGCCAACGACTGATCCAATAGCATAAAGTTGAGTGTGAGGGTCTTTTAAGTACGCTTCAAATGCTGCATCTACCGCCTCTTTTAACGTTTTTCTGCCATGAGTAACAGGCACAACATTAGCTCCGAGAATACGCATACGAACGACGTTAGGGTGCTCCTTAGCAATATCCACCTCCCCCATGTAGATATCACATTTTAATCCGACTAAAGCTGCAGCAGTTGCCAGCGCCACGCCGTGTTGCCCTGCGCCTGTTTCAGCAATCAATTTCTCTTTACCCATCTTTTTGGCCAAAATGGCTTCACCTAAACAGTGATTTATTTTGTGAGCTCCAGTATGGTTAAGATCTTCACGTTTCAGATAGATATCTACCCCATACTTATTCGATAAGTTCTCTGCGTGGAATATTGGGCTAGGACGACCGACAAAGTGCTTATACAAGCGTGCGAGCTCACTCTGAAACTCAGGATCAGCACAACACTCTTCATAAGCAGCATTAATCTCGTTCATTATCTTTTCGAGCTCTGCCGGAATAAAACTACCACCGTACTCACCGAAGTATCCGTCACTATTTGGCATCGGGTGGTTAAAAGAGTTTTTCATGGGCTACATCCTTATTAATTACACTGTTTGTATTGTTATACCTAAAGATAGGATTTTGTTGTGTAACCTGTTGCCTAATTCGTGATAAAGATCTAATGAACTAGTTCACTAGTGCAAACTTTACATGGACATTGAATTTCAGCCTCTATTTCAGCTTTCGGCCGCAAGTGAAAACTCATTTGCAAAAGTTGCAACATTTACCAGTAAAAACTTATTACTAAGCAAATTATTAAGATAAAAAGTAATTTTTACGATAAAGGTACTATTTTTTTCTATACTTTAGCTAAATCACTGCATGGAATATGGGTATCTAAAAATGGCAGAACAGAATATAGGACAAATACTCCAGGCGTTTAACAGTATCGAATCCCAGATCAAACAACAGAATGGATTACTGAAAGAGTTAACAGCTAAAGTCAAACATCTGGAAGGACAAAACAAACAGCTGGTACAATTGGTCCATCAACTCAAATCATCCCCATCGGAAGCCGGTCAGCCAATAGATCCTGGCAAAGTTGAATTCCAGAATTCGGTGAAAAAAAGTCTCAAATCTCTTGAAAGCCAGTCGAAAAAGACCATGGACATGGTTGCGGCAAACAATGGCGGTAAAAAACGCGCCTGGCCATAGTTCAGGTTAGGAATACAATGCGTAACAGTCCCGGCCATCGCCTTTGGCTTTGTATAACGCCTGATCGGCATTTTGCAACAAAGTATCAATAGTCTGACCTTTGCTATAAAGAGCACCACCAATACTAAGGCTAACACTAAACCCTGCGTCAAACTGTTGTTGACCCACGGCTTGACGCAACCGTTCGGCCAAGTGTGACAGTTCTTCTTTGTTGACCTGTGGTAACAACACCAGAAATTCGTCTCCTCCCCAGCGTGCGGCAACATCATAAGAGCGTATCGTCTGCTTTATTGTGTCCGCAACCACTTTTAAGGCTTCATCACCTGCCGCATGACCGTAGTTATCATTGATATCTTTAAACCAGTCGATATCGAGCCATAGCAAACCAACGGCACTGTTATCACGATTAGCGCGGTTTATGCTGGTCGCAATCTGTTCTGTCATTCCTCTGCGATTATACAGCTCGGTTAAAGCGTCCATTAAAGCTAACCGTTCCAGTTTTACTGTCCTGTCCTGCACTTTTTTTTCCAGATCGTGTTTGGATTGAAGCACAGATTCTGTCGTTTGCTTAAAGTGTTCGATAAGGCGTCCTATTTCTCCGCGCCCATATAAGTTCATCTCCTTTGCCGGATTCTTCCCTTGCTCAAATACCCGCATCGCTTTATCCAATTGGCTAATCGGATTAAGAACCACACGTGTAAGAACCAGATTCATCAGTAACAGGGCAACTAGCAAAGTAACAACAAATAGCACAACCATTCCGGTAAAATGTGAAATAGGAAGGAATATACTTAGATCAATTAAAGTTATTTCATACCAGTCGATTTCTGGTAAATATACTAAGCCGACAAGCTGACGCTTACCGGAATGATTAACAAATGTCGTCGCGACTTGTTTCTCACCAGCCGCCAGGTCTTTCATCGCCTGGTAAATACTTTTTCTGTCTTGTTGATCCTCAAATATCAAATCAATCGTTTTATGCGTTCCACTGACTTTGGTTACACTGGCGAAATCGATTAAAGCTTTATCGCGATGCAATTGTATCGCACCAGTATGATCGATAAAAAAACTATGTATTCCCGCTTCGCTTTCCTGGATTACACTATTTAAGAATTGAGTTAAATCGAGCCCCGTTCCCACCATGCCGAGAATTTCATCACCATCTTTAATCAACACATCTATCCATAACTTGGTAATGCCCAGTTCAACGTCCGGATTAACATTAATATGAATATCTCTGTTTTGTTCAATGATGTGATAAAACCAAGCATCTGAGCTTTTCTCCGGCTCCAACACATAGCGGAGTTCTTGGCCGCGAAACTCGTTTGCAGCATTATTATGGTAATAGTGACCGTTTTTTAATAAAGCAACGAAATAACTCTTATCCTGAAAGTTCTGCCGGTAGTTTTCTAACTCATCCAGAGCAACATCTTCTAAAGCCTTATGGTATGGATTGCGAGCCCAACGCTTAATGACATTGGAACTGGCTAATTGCCGTGATAGTGCTAGCTCTCGCAAAATCGGCTGTAAGGTTCGCTCTTTATCGTATAACGCTTGTTTGATAATAAATCGGGGCGTCCACCGTTCAATCACCCCTTCAGCCAGAGTCCTCATTGACCACGAAACAGCAAATGCTGTGACAATAAAAACCAAAGCGGTTAATACCATAAATAGAGGTTTTAGCTTCATATTTTCCCCGGTAAGCTCTTGCGTAACAACGCATCACACTCTGGTGCCAGTGCCCCAAATAAAACCGCATTGTGGTGACTCTATCTCAATGGTCGTCAACACGTTGGAGACGACAACTCATCAAACATAGACTAAACAAATCAAAGTTTCTGCAACCAGAAACTTTACCAGTGACACAGAGGTTTATTGATGTTCCCCTCATGACAGCTTATTTGTTGTCAGTTTTAATTCACCTTTCTAAACTTTTGATTTAGTCAAACCTAATTTAACAATATCAGATATAAAGAAAATGTATGACTCAAAATTATACATTTTGTGATTTTGTAAAAAGTTAACAATAAAAAATCCCCCTTGAGCTCTGCAGCTCAAGGGGGGAATATCATACAGTGAAATTTAACTCTTATTTAAACAGCAATAATTAAAGATCTTCACCATTGCTTGTAATCACATTTTTATACCAGAAGAAACTCTTCTTGCGGCTACGTTCCATCGTGCCTGTTCCATCATCATGACGATCAACATAGATGAAGCCATAACGCTTACGGTATTCACCTGTACCATATGAAACACAGTCAATACAGCCCCAAGGGGTATACCCCATCAAGTCAACACCATCATGAGCAACCGCTTTCTTCATTTCTTCAATATGTGCTTTCAGGTACTCAATACGATAGTCATCATTGATATCCCCGTTATCTTCTACAGTATCAACCGCACCAAAGCCATTTTCGACGATAAACAGAGGTTTGTTGTAACGCTCATGCAGTTCACATAGAGAATAGCGTAAACCAACAGGGTCAACCTGCCAGCCCCAGTCAGAAGCTTTTACATAAGGGTTTTTCACACTGCCTGTAAAGCCACTCATAGAGCCTTCTGTTGCTTCCTGTGCGTCCGCTTTTACGGCAACTGACATGTAGTAACTAAAGCCAATGTAGTCACAAACGCCCTCTTTCAGGATCTCAAGGTCACCAGGCTCCATCTGAATGTTGTAGCCTTTACGTTCCCACTCTTTCAGCGTGTATGCTGGATATTCACCACGCATATGCACATCACTGAAGAAAAAGCGATTACGCATAGCTTCCTGTGCGAGCATGACATCATCAGGATTGCATGAATAAGGATAAATTGGCACCCAGGCAACCATACAACCAATCTGGAAGTCAGGATTAATTTCATGCCCTAACTTCACCACTTTTGCGCTAGCAACGAATTCGTGGTGAACCACTTGATACATACACTCTTCAGGATTTTCTTCAACGGTGTAATCAACGCCAGAGTTTGAGTAACCCCATAATGGTAAATGCAAGTCACGCTGGTTGTTAATTTCGTTAAATGTCATCCAGTACTTAACTTTGTTTTTGTAACGGCGCATGACGGTTTCTGCGTAATGAACAAAGTAGTCCACAACACGACGGTCTTTAAAACCCCCATACTGTTTTGATAAGTGTAATGGCATCTCAAAGTGAGATAGCGTAATGACAGGCTCAATGCCATGTTTAATTAGCTCATCAAACAAATCGTCGTAGTACTGTAATCCTGCTTCATTTGGTACGGTTTCATCTCCATTCGGGAAGATCCGAGGCCAGTAAATTGAGGTACGAAAGCATTTGAAACCCATTTCAGCCAGCAGCGCAACATCACCTTTATAGTGATCATAAAATGCTGTCGCTTCGTGGTTCGGGTAATGGTATCCCTCAAGTACACCATCTGTGATCTTACGCTGAGTATTTACATCACCACCCGACAGTACATCGACAATACTCGGTCCTTTACCATCTCGATCCCAACCACCTTCTACCTGGTGGGCAGCAACTGCGCCGCCCCATAAAAAGTTTTTTGGAAAAACATTACTCATTATTACTTACCCTTAAGCCATTTGAATTACTGGCTGTCCTGTTTCAATTTCCTGATTGTCCGGTTGTTGTTCTATCAGGTTAAACTCATAATCATCACTGTTCATTACAATGAATGGTGTTGTTGTGTCGTAACCTGCAGCCGCAATACTTTCAAGATCAAACCGAATCAACGGATCACCTGTTTTTACTTCCTGATCGAGGTTAACTAAGGATTCAAAAAAGTTACCTTTAAGTTCAACCGTATCCAGGCCGACATGAATTAATATTTCTGCTCCATTGGCCGATGTCATACCCACAGCATGTTTAGTTTCGATTACTGAAGAAATCACAGCATCACAAGGCGCTCGTACGATTCCTTCTGTTGGTTTAATTGCGACCCCATCGCCCAGTAACTTTTGCGAGAAGCTTTCATCATTAACAGACTCCAGCGATACAACTTTCCCTTTAAGTGGGCTAACCAAGGTCACCGCTTTCTTCTCTGACGACACGCTGGCTTTAGATTCATTCTTCATTTCGTTATCTACGGGATCTTCAAATCCGACGAAGTAAACCAAAACAAATGTCACAACAATTGTAATACCCGTGCCTAACAGAGCGCCTGTGAATGAGCTTGGGTTATCAACATTAATCGCGTTAACAACCGTCAAAACACCAGTTAACCCCGCATAAGCATAATAGTAAGTATTAAACAAACTCGCGACTGCAGCACCAATAGCACCACCGATACAGCCACAAATAAACGGCTTCTTCAAACGCAACGTTACACCATAAATCGCCGGCTCAGTGATACCAAACAAACCGGTTAACGCTGCAGAAAAGCCTGTTGTCTTCATTGTCTGATTCCGCGACTTTATTGCCACGGCAAATGCAGCCGTCATTTGAGCAACTACGGCTACAGCACAGAATGCCTGAATAGAGTCATAACCAAAGTTTTCATAGTTCGCGAGAGAAATCGGTGCAATACCCCAGTGAACACCAAAAATAACCAGAACCTGCCAGATACCACCGATAAGAGCAGCGGCAAGCACAGGTGCGAAGTCATACAAAGCGTTATATCCAACAGCGATCATTTTAGCGACAAAGCTGGTTGCCGGGCCGATCAATACCAAAGTCGCCGGAACCATAATCAGCATACAAAGTAGAGGCGTAAACAGCTCGCGAACAACATCTGGCAATAAGCGTTTAACAAACCTTTCAACATAACTCAACGCCCAAACCATAAAGATTGCGGGCAATACCGAAGCAGTATACACCGTCTTCGCTAAAGGAAGTCCAAAGAAAGTAATCACTTCGCCGCCAGCGATTCTTGCCGCGATATCAGCCCAGGAAGGATTAATCAGCGCACAGGCACAAAGTAACGCTATCAGAGGATTGCAGTTGAAATACTTCGATGCAGTTACAGCGATAAAAACAGGTAAGAAAACAAAAGGAGTCCAAGACATAAAGTTAAGTACTTCAAATGCCCCGGTAGCTGTAATGCCTGGAGCTAAGTGATTCGCAAAAATCAAAGCCCCCTGTAATATCCCCGCCGCTGCAAGAATAAAAACAAATGGTGCAAAAATAGAAGACATAGAAGCGATGACTGAATCCAATATACGAGGCTTTTCTGTTCCCTCCGACAGCAAAGATGTGTCAACCAGAGCAGTCATTGCCGTATGAACATCCTGAACATGAGTACCAATAACAACCTGAAACTGACCGCCACTCTGTACAACAGTAATAACGCCCGGCATCTCTTTAATTTTATCCGCCGCACCTTCTGGCGTCTCTTTTAGCACTAAACGTAATCGTGTCGCACAACGTGAAAAATTAGTAATATTTTCCTGTCCACCCACTTCGGAAAGAATATCTTTCGCCAGTTGAGCATAATCTCTGACTGCCGCCATTCGTTAACCCTTCTATTCTCGTACTACTATTGTAATCTATTATGAGAAACATGTAACCAGTTTCTGTAACCGGTTACAAATTATTTGTTAGCGCAGTGCGAATCAATAAACACGATGAATAATGGAGACAAAAATCACAACAATTAATCAATAACAAAACGAAAACGGGTGTTGGATCCCATTTCAATTCTGGTTAAACCTAACGCACAGCTCATAAAATTAGCACACTGGCTAGCACACAAAAAAGAAACCGGTTACATTTTGTTTAAGTTTATTGTATGGTGAAAAAAAGACTGACTATTAAAATCGCACGTTAATCAGGGTAACCCCCTGTTATTTAAAAGATTAAAAGCTTATCAAATCGGAGGATTACCATGAGCAATACAGTTTTTCCTGAAGGATTTTTGTGGGGTGGCGCAACGGCCGCTAACCAGTTCGAGGGCGCTTGGAATGTTGACGGCAAAGGCCCTAGCACCAGCGATATGCTCAGCGGTGGTACTCATGAAATTTCACGACGAATCACCCGGACTATCGAGGAAGGCGTGCATTATCCATCTCATGAGGCTATCGATTTTTATCACCGCTTCAAAGAAGACATCGCACTCTTTGCTGAAATGGGATTCAAAACTTTTCGCTTCTCAATTAACTGGACACGCATTTTCCCGACTGGAATGGAATTGGAGCCCAACGAAGCTGGCTTAGCCTTCTATGAGAATGTGATTGATGAACTGAAGAAATATGATATAGAGCCACTGGTTACGATTTCCCACTACGAGCTGCCATTCGGCCTGACACAAGAATACAATGGCTGGGCAGGCCGGGAAGTTGTTGATTGTTACACCCGCTATGCAGAAACGCTATTCAAGCGCTTCAACGGAAAAGTCAAATACTGGCTGACCTTTAACGAAATCAATATCGGTACAATGCCTTTTGGTAACTTCCTGGGGTTAGGGATTCTCAATCAGGGTACCACTGATTTTATCAACCAGGTCGATGATCCGCAGCTGCGCTTTCAGGCCCTTCACCATCAGTTTGTAGCAAGCGCGAAAACGGTTAAGTTAGGCCATGAAATTAACCCGGATTTTCAAATTGGCTGTATGATCTGTTTTCTGACAACCTATCCATTTACCTGTCATCCAGACGATGTACAGCTTGCTCAGAAACATATGCAAATGCATAACTACTTCTGCGGTGATATTCAGGTTCGCGGCAAATACCCGTACTACGCAAAACGCTACTTCGAAGAGAACGACATCAATGTTGTTATGGAAGAAGGTGATTTAGAAATTCTGGCAGAAGGTACCGTTGACTATTATACGCTGAGTTACTACATGTCTAACTGTGTATCGGCTAACCCGGAGCAGGAAACCACTTCTGGCAATTTAATGGGCGGTGTTAAAAACCCATATGTAAAAGCATCAGATTGGGGTTGGCAAATAGACCCGGTTGGCCTTCGTTACACATTAAATGAAATCTATGCGCGTTACGAACTGCCGCTAATGGTCGTTGAAAACGGTTTAGGTGCTTTTGACAAAGTCGAAAACGACGGTTCTATCAATGACACATACCGCATTGATTACCTCAAATCACACATCGAGCAGATGAGTGAAGCCGTCAAAGATGGTGTTGATCTCTGGGGTTATACACCATGGGGTTGTATTGATCTGGTCAGTGCTTCGACCGGTGAGATGGAAAAACGCTATGGCTTTATTTATGTCGACAAAGACAACAACGGTGTCGGCACATTAGATCGTAAGAAAAAAGCCTCTTTCGATTGGTACAAAAAAGTCATCGCTTCTAATGGTGAAAAGCTATAACTGTATAATACTGTTGAAATAAACCTCAATAAATGCCCGTATCTTCAATGTGACGGGCATTTATTTGTACCCAAACCTACTGCCAAGTACTTCTTTCACTTAGCTTGAAACGGCAAATTCATTTAAAGATCCGAGTTTAATATCCGCAATACCAAAACGAGGATTGCTTTCTTGGCCTGGTTCCGGAACACAGATAGCTGTCATTTTAGCGGCTTTTGCTACTATTAAGCCATTCACTGAATCTTCTATAGCCAGACAATGGTAAGGCTGTGCCGATAACTTTTCTGCAGCGTTTCGGTATACCTGTGGGTGTGGTTTACCATGAGTTATGGCTGACCAAACCTGCACTCGGATACGTATTGATATTGAAGATGACTAGCAACTTAACCGTAATTAACCCATAGTATTGTTGCCCATACTGCCAATGAGCAAACCATGCTGAGCAAGACAATAGCTGAACCGATATTTTTCGCCACACCCGACAAGGGGTGATATTCCAACCCCACACGGTCAACCACAGCCTCGATGGCGGTATTCACCATTTCAGCAAACAAAACAAAGATCATGCTCATCATCACAAGTAAGGTATGCATCGCTGGCAGATCTAACCAAAATGCAAAGGCTGCTAACGGTATTAGCAGCATCAATTCTTGTTGAAACGCCGCCTCATTTTTACATAACCATTTAAAACCATTAAAGCTATGTACAAATGTATAAACAATGCGTTGAATACCGCTACGTTTCACTAAAACTTGCTGTTGCATTAAAAAATGATCTCCATGATATTTAGCCGTTTACTCGGCAATTGTTTGTAATATCTAAGCTCGGCTCAAGAACATCGGTTTTCACACCATACAGCCCTAGAAGACTATGGAATAAGTTATCGTGCGACAACGCGCTATTTCTCGCTTCATCACTCAAGCAATCAATACTCAGACCTTTCTGTTGCGCGTACTGTTTTGGTATCCACACCAACCAAGGAACCTGGGTTTGTTCCTGAGGTGCTATAGCATACGGTGTTCCATGCAAATACATGCCACTTTCACCTAAAGACTCTCCATGATCTGAGATGTAAGTCATCATTACATTATAATCATGTGAGGCCGTCTTTAACTCCTTAATCACTTGAGCTAAAACGTAATCGGTGTAAACCAAAGTGTTATCATAAACATTGGTAATCTGTTGGTCACTGCATTTTTCAATATCACTACGATTACAAGCTGGTTGAAATGGAGCCAAGGCTTCGGGATATCGGTTCCAGTACGTTGGCCCATGGCTACCAATTGTGTGTAAAATCAGAAGCTTATTGTGTTTATCTTTATCAATAAACTGCTTAGCTTTTTCCATCATCACCATGTCGAAGCAAGTTGTTCCGTCACATTGGCTACTTTTGAGGGAACTATCAATTGTCGCGTAAGTAATTTTAGACGCAACACCTTTATCACCACCATCATTATCTACCCACAGCACATCTACACCAGCATGTTGAATCACATCCAACGCATTATCTTGAGATTGTGCATGAGGCTTATCATAAGTATTTCTCGTCATGTTGGAAAACATGCAGGGGACAGACAACGCTGTATACGTACCACAAGAAGAAACATCTTGAAAAGCGATTAAGCCCATATTTTGAGTATAAGGATTGGTGTTACGTTGATACCCATTATAAGCAAAATTTTGAGCACGAGCCGTTTCGCCAAGCACAACCACCATCAAGGTTGGCTTACCGTTATCACTGGCTAAAACTTTCGCGTCTGTCCCTTGTTGCTTGTAGGCCAATTTTTGAGTGAAGTACGCTTTGTTAAGATATTTCGCACCGTTATAAATATGAGCCGGAATAATCATTTTGTTTAAATAATGGTTGTTGCGCCCCACTGACGCGTAATCTTTATAACTGGTTCCGGCAACCAAACCAATGCCCGCAACAGCAAGCAAGATAATCCCCACTCGCGAAGCCAACGCTCTAAACCATGTTTTGTGTGGAACAATGCGAACTGACATAACGAACAATGTAGGCAGAACACCAAGTACAGTCATATACAGTAATGTTGTACTGTTAAGGTAAAACGACACTTCCGAAGAATTCGTTTCAAAAATACTCTCCATCATCGTCATATCAAACATGGTTTGAAAGTTAACTTGCGCATACAAAGCAGCAGCAGAGGACAGTATCACTAAGACAATAAAAGGCCGGAAAAAGTAAGGCCACGCGAAAGCCGAAAAGATAATGATAAAGGCGCAAGTGAGCAATAAAGGCGCTGATAACGCAAAAAATGGGTTTGGTACATCTGAACTCAGCTCGAAGATTTTACTCAGTACCGGATAATTCATCACAGTCCCAAAGTAAACAGAGACTAAGACAACCAAGCTCGTCATTGTCATTCTAGGAAAAGGTAAGCTTCTGAAATTCAGCATAATAATAGCCCAAAATATTTTTCATGGGCCTATACTATGAATCTAAACTTAAGATTGACTTAAGACAGCTAAGAAATGAAATGGCTAATCACGAAGAATGATAAATCATTAAGTAACTCTATGCTTGCGAAGCTCAAGTTAATAATAAAATATAGCCCTACCACCACAGACAACATAATCGAACTTTAATTCACTTAAAGTGAATAATTCCCCAATTTAGTAT
>Ga0075011_10000034_pt1 | contig 68173 bp, 59 predicted proteins | sample TARM_MetaG_T_14_FD_72354 | JGI IMG/M metagenome (GOLD analysis project Ga0075011, IMG submission 72354) | Freshwater microbial communities from Pennsylvania, USA, analyzing microbe dynamics in response to fracking - TARM_MetaG_T_14 | ecosystem: Environmental > Aquatic > Freshwater > River...
ATTATGAGCTGTTTCCTGTTTCAGGACGTTATGATCTGCTCTACCAAGTGGAACACGTGACAGGTTTCGCTCTGATCGATGCTTTTTTCGCTGAAGGCAACTACCGTGCTCATGCTTTGCAAAGTGTTATTGAACATATGATTTTACCCTGCTTGGTACTGGCTCTAGCACCGACGACACAAGTGGTGAGCCTGATGCGTTCTTCGGTGGCCGATGTAATGGCTCAAAACTATATACGCGCCGCTCGAATTAAGGGTTTAAGTGATTACGAAATTGTCACCGAGCATGTGCTGAGAAATGCAATTCCACCTATTATTCCTAAATTCGGGGTTCAGTTATCGAGTATGTTAACGCTAGCAATTATTACTGAATCCATCTTCAACTGGCCGGGAATCGGCCGTTGGCTGCTCGATGCATTATCTAACCAAGATTATGTCTCCATTCAAGCCGGCGTGATCGTAGTTGGTACGCTCGTTCTCACAGCAAACATTCTGTCTGATTTGATTGGCGCTATGGTTAACCCGCTGGTAAGAAAGGAATGGTATGCTAACAAATAACATTTATCAGGAAGAGCATATTCCGACTCAGTTTGAGCGGTTTTGGCGCAGCTATCGCAATAACAGTTTGGCGATGTTTGGCTTGTGGTGCTTAGGACTCATTGTGTTGATTACCCTCACCTCTCCTTGGATAGCCCCTCATGATCCGCAGTTGCAAACGAGCAACCTATTAATACCGCCTTCTTGGGATCCTGCAGGCACTGTCGAATTTTTCTTAGGTACCGATGATTTAGGCCGAGACATCTTGTCACGGTTGATTGATGGTACCCAATACACTTTCGCTGCCGCTATTTTAATCACCGCTATCGCGGCTGTGATCGGCTGTTTTATCGGTATCATGGCAGGCATGACCAAAGGATTATTGTCCAGTACATTGAATCACTTACTCGACACGGTCATGTCGATTCCATCATTACTGCTTGCCATTATTTTTGTGGCACTGCTCGGTTTTGGCGAGTTCAATATTTTGCTTGCGATTGGTTTGGCACTCATCCCTCGCTTTGTTCGTTCGGTGTATATTGCCGTACACAACGAAGTAGAAAAAGACTATATCCTCGCCGCACGTTTAGATGGTGCCAATGACTTTTATCTGTTGTGGAACTCCATTTTACCCAATGTACTTGCTGTCATCGCCAACGAAATAACACTCGCGTTATCCATTGCCATCTTAGACATCACCGCTTTGGGCTTTCTTGGTTTGGGTGCTCAAGCACCAAGCACCGAATGGGGCACCATCTTAGGTGATTCAGTTGAGCTGATTTACCTCGCACCGTGGACAGTCACTCTCCCCGGTTTAGCGATTATGTTTACGGTGATCATCATCAACTTAGTCGGTGAAGGTGTACGACAAGCTCTGAATGCAGGGGTGGAATAATGCCATTATTAGATATTCGCCATCTCACCATCGAAATTGATACGCCACAAGGCATGGTAAAAGCCGTCGATCGCATGAGCTTAACCATGAACGAAGGCGAAATTCGCGGTTTGGTGGGAGAATCCGGATCAGGAAAAAGCTTGGTGGCTAAAGCCATCGTAGGAATATGCAAAGATAATTGGACCATCACCGCCGACCGCATGCGCTTAGGTAACATTGATCTACTTCAGCTGACGCCGCGCGAACGCCGGCGAGTGATTGCCCGCGACATCGCGATGATTTTTCAAGAACCGTCAACCTGCTTAGACCCTTCAGATGAAGTGGGAAAGCAACTGATTGAATCTATTCCATCGCGCACATTTGAAGGCAAATGGTGGCAGCGTTTTACATGGCGTAAAAAACAAGCAATTGCCCTTTTACATAAAGTAGGAATCAAAGAGCACGCTCGCATCATGAGTAGCTACCCCTATGAGCTAACTGATGGTGAGTGTCAGAAAGTGATGATTGCGATGGCTATCGCAACCAAACCAAAAATTTTGATTGCTGATGAACCAACGAACGATTTGGACCCCATTACCCAATCACAGATATTGCGCCTGCTCAGCCGGATGAATCAGGTCAATAACACCACGATTCTATTGATTGGCCACGACTTAACCACCATTACCCAATGGGCTAACCGTATTACAGTGATGTACTGCGGTCAGTCTGTTGAGTCAGCCGATACCCAGAAAATATTGAGTGAACCCAAACACCCTTATACGGCCGCACTACTGAAAGCGATGCCTGATTTTAGTGATTGGATCCCGCATAAAGAAAAATTGCAATCCTTACCGGGTTCCATTCCACCCTTGCAACATTTACCGATTGGTTGCAGATTGGGGCCTCGCTGTCCCTATGCTCAGCGCCAATGCGTTGAAATACCGTATCCACAACGTATTAAAAATCATAAGTTTGCCTGTCATTTCCCACTCAATATGGAGCAACAGTCATGAGTGCATCATTATTAGAAGTGAACGGGTTAACTAAAGATTTCATTACTCGTTCAGGTCTATTTCGCAAGAAAATTCAGCATGCGGTCAAACCGGTCAGCTTTACGTTAGAAGCGGGGCAAACTATTGGTTTTATTGGCCAAAATGGTTCTGGTAAATCGACATTGGCACGAATGCTTGCGGGGATGGTTGAGCCCTCTGCTGGCGAGATACGCGTTAATGGAGAGTTATTGGAACACAAGGATTACTCCACGCGCTGTAAGCTGATTCGAATGATTTTTCAAGATCCGAACACATCGCTCAACCCAAGAATTCAAATTGGTCGTATTCTAGAAGGGCCGCTCAAAAGAAACACCAATATGCCACCTGAAGCTCGCATGAAGCGCGTGAAAGATACGCTATTGCGCGTTGGGTTATTGCCAGAGCACGCCTACTTCTACCCGCAAATGCTCGCCACCGGGCAAAAACAGCGGATTTGCTTGGCACGAGCACTGATTCTACAACCGTCGATCATTGTGGCTGATGAAGCATTAAACGGGTTAGACATGGCAATGCGATCACAGATGATTAACTTGTTTCTAGAACTGCAAGAAGAGATGGGTGTCTCATTTGTGTATGTCTCTCAGCACCTTGGTATTGTAAAACACATTACAGACAAAATTATGGTGATGCACGAAGGCGAAGTAGTCGAATCGGGTGACACACAAGAAGTATTGTCTAATCCAACTCATCCCATCACTCAAAGAATGATTGAGAGCCACTTCAACAAAGCGCCCAGCTTTAAATAGCCGCTCTGTATTTAATGTCGGAAGACAATATCGTGTGAACGATTCAGATACAGTACTGTTCCTCCCCCTTTTAGGAGGGGGTGGCCCTCCTAAAAGGGGAGGATTGACAGTGCTCACCCCACCCTAACCCTCCCCTAAAAGGGGAGGGAATTAGTTTCGTTAGCGTTGAGAGTATTTCATTTATGATGATAGATGCGGGTTGCTAAAATAGTTTTACCCTAAACCTTCTTGAGGAAATTGAGTTCCCATTTCAGTAAATCACTATTTGGCTTGTCTTTTCGTAATACCAATAACCTGACTACTTGATTAGTTTAATTCAATCTACTTCTACTGCTTTTCATAAAACTGAGAGGTGTTTGTCCTGTTTGTTTCTTAAAAAAAGCAATAAACGCACTATCAGAAGAAAAGCCTAGCAAATGAGAGACCTCGCTAACTTGTATTTCTTTAGACAGCAACTCAATCGCCTTTAACAAGCGCCATTGCTGCCTCCAGTCTTGATAGGACATTCCTGTTTCTGCTTTGAATAGCCTTGTGATCGTTTTGGTACTTGCACCTATAGAATGTGCGATGGTGGTAAGAGGCGGCACCAAAAAAGATTCTTGCATCACTTGTTGGCAGAATTTTTTAAACCGACGATCTAACGGTAAGGGTAATTGGAAAGAATGACGTTTAGCCGCATAAAATTCCTCCCAAAAAAGAGCCGTCGTTTTTTGCATTTCATTTTCAGGTTTATCCCATGCCCACAATGCCATCTTATCAATGAGTGCCTTTAGCAAAGCATCAACTTCTATCATAATCATGTTATTTGGACATTCAAAAACTGCACAATCGAAGTATAGCGATCGATAAGCTACCACGTTCGTCATCATCGCTCGATGTTGGATGTATGGTGGAATCCAAACTGCTTTTGTCGGTGGTAAAATACAGATTGAGTTATCTAAAGCAAAGCTGATGCATCCTTGAGACGCATAGAGAAGTTGGCCTTTTTTATGTTGATGCATTCCCGAGTCGTGTTTACCGATGTCGGCTGCTATCCCTACAACGCAAGCTGTTAATTTATCAGCATCGAATTGGGTTTGTTCATCAATAATCGCCATTTGTCCGAATCTTGTTGTTTCTGGTATTAATGTTGTTAATAGATAAAGAATAGCCTCATTTATACTGTGCGCCAAGTTCATTGATGAGGACACAAGATGAATACAAAACCTTCTTTATGGCTGATGGTTGTCATGTTGATGTTTCCGCAAATCGTGGAAACCATTTACAGCCCTGCTTTAGGTTCTATTGCCCAATCATTTTCGGTAAACGACGCCCAAGCAGCTCAAACGCTGTCCGTTTATTTTTTAGCTTTTGCTATTGGTGTTCTTGTTTGGGGAATACTGGCAGACAAATTTGGCAGACGCCCAACCATGATTATTGGCCTATTTATATACGGCTGCGCTTCTTTGGTGGCTATGCAAACTGAAAGCTTTAGCATCATCATGGTCGCACGCGCATTTAGCGCATTGGGAATCGCTGTTGGTTCAGTTGTGACACAGACCATGCTTCGCGATGCGTTCAGTGGCGAAGAGTTAGGCAAGGTCTTTAGCCTAATGGGAATGGGGATATCAATTAGCCCTGTGTTAGGAATGCTACTAGGTGGTCAGCTAACGTCTATTGGTGGTCATCATTGTGTGTTCTTGGCGCTATTTGTTATGGCGATAATGCTATTTTTGTACAACCTGATTAAGCTTCCTGAAACTCAAAAAGAAAGTCAGTCTCTACAACTAGGTAGCTTAAGTCTTCGAATGTTGAAAGATTCGCACATCTGGTTTTCGGCTTTATTGGTTGCGCTATACAACATTGCACTGTTCTCTTATTACCAGCTTGGCGCTTTTACTTTTGAAGCGTTAGGTTTTAGCTCTGCCCAATTTGGTTACAGTGGGGTTGTATTAGGGCTTGGGACGTTACTAGGCAGTTACTTAAACAAAACTCTACTTTCGAAACAAGTGTCGCAACGTTCTCTTTTATGGGTATCCGCTATGCTGTTAACTATTGGTGCTATCGGGGTTTATGCCATGCAGGGCTCTATTTGGTTTTTAGCACCAATGATGTTAGTGGTGATGTCTTTTGGTATTGCGATCCCAAATGTGCTGAGTGTCGCTTTGGTTGACTATAAACAACAATCGGGTAGTGCTGGTGCTCTATTTGGACTTCTGTATTACTTATTGATTGGTGGCGGATTAGCTCTAGTTGGCGAGGTTCAAAACTTAGGTATGGTGCTTATCGTATGTAGTGCAGCCACGGTATTGGTCACAACATCACGCAAGTAATAAGTTACTGATATTTAATTGCAAATCTTTCCCGCACTGTTACTAATTTAGCTAGAAAAAGAGCTTCTATCAGAAGCTCTTTGAGTTAGCGAGTTTTACTGGCTTGCTTTTTCAATTCAAAATCGAACTCGTCGGGAAATAACACAACGCCTTCTTCATTCTCATTGGGGAACACCACTACCGACAATTCATCTTCTTCTAGGCCCGAAGTCCAACGGCTGTGCCATTTGTTCAAAGAGATCGCTTCCGCTTCACACGCTTGCCACTCGCCTGTTGCCCATGCCTTGGCAAACTCTTGGTTAGGCCACACAGGAACACAATCATCTTCTTCTGTGTTGAGCATGACACAACCGTGCTCATCTTTTAGTATCCAAACTTCACGGTTTGCAACAATGGCTTTAATGCAATATTTAAAACGTTCTTCTTCATTATAGCGATTGATTGTTTCTGTCTGTTCTGCGGTTAATGCGTCTGCCATAGCCCGGCTCCATGCGAAAGTTGGGGAATATAAAAACGCCTACAGTGTAGCACTGCAGGCGTTACATTTAGAATCTTAAACAATAAGATGATAAAAAGGATTAAGCCAATTCAGCTTGCAGCCAAGGCCAACCTTGTTTCTTACGGCTTAAGGTATTTTCCATCATCAACATGCCATCTTGTTCGTGTTTGGCCAGTTTTTCAGCCCATTCACCAGTATAAAGAAGCCGGGTCTGCGCGGTGGTAATGTCGGTCAACATCACGGCGGCAAACGCAAGGCCTTCCTCTTCGCAGCGACGAACTAGGTCTGCTTGAATGGCGTCAATCATGCCATCGACTTGTTCAAGCGTTGCCAATTCCACTTGACCAACCACCACATCACGGCCATTGAATGGGTAAGCTTTCAAATCTTTCTCAACAAGTTGAGCGGCAGATAAACCTTCAATGTCTGTTTTCGCAATCAAAAGCGCTTTAATAAAGGCATCAAGGTCTTCAACCTCAGCAATTTCAGCCAGTGCCAGCACAGCTTCTTTATCTTTTGGTGTGCACGTTGGAGACGCAAAACCGACCGTGTCAGACAAAATCGCAGACATCATCAATATGGCTAAAGGACGTGTGATTGGCGCATTTTCCATCTTGAATAGGTTGAACAAGATAGTACAGGTACAGCCTACTGGCCAAATCCACGCTTCTAGCGGATTCACTGTCATTACGTCGCCTAGGCGATGATGGTCAACAATACCGAGAATTTCCGCTTGGTTGATGTCATCAGGTGCTTGCGCAAGATCGGTATAGTCCACAAGCCATACTTTTTCGCCCGCTACACTAGTGCGAAGTTCAGGTTGATCAACACCGGCTGTTGCAAGAATGTGTTGAGTTTCACGGTTAATTTCACCCTGACGAACAGGCGTTGCTTCTAGACCACGTGCTTTAAGTAATTCAGCAGCAACTAATGCACCACAAATGCTATCACTATCTGGGTTTTTATGACCGACAACGAAAATCATCTTTCTTCCTATTTTAATGCTATTTGATGGCCTATCGAAGGTGATAGGCGAGATTGCTCACAAAGGCCGATACTTTACCTGATTTTCAGAATTTGTCATGGCTTGTGGTTAAGAAATTATGGCTAATTTAGCGCAGCATTCCGCTACCCCGAATCATTCAGTTAACCTGAGCACTCTTAACAAGAGCACTCTGTTAACAAGGGCACTCCACTAACAAGAGGTAATCACTGCTCGGCTGGTTAAGCCACTTGCCAAGGAGACTTCAAATACTTTGACTGGCTCTGGCGAAAGCTTGTCTCCTGTCCAGTAGTCATACCAATTCACTGGCTGGCTCGCTGTTAAGGTATAGTCACATGCCTTACCTTGGTAATTGAACACGCAGTGCAGATCATTGCGTTCTGTTAACTTTAAAAATAGGTGATTGAGAGCCAATGAAGTTGGCTTAGCCGCATCTTGGTTGTGTTTGCGCCTAATCATTAACTTATTTAGGCTCTGCTTAGCAAAAGAGGTCAATTCTGGGAGTGGATCACCTGAAAGCAATAAACCACCACACGCAAGCAATACATTGCGATGAAATTCATAGCTGACGCGATCGGTCGATTGATTCGCAAGCGACGTCAATGTTGCGCAATCAGGATCAATTTGCCATAACTTGCGGTGCTGCCAACTGCGGTAAAAGGTCTCTTTAGCGATTTGTTCAAAGCGCTGTGGCGAACGCTCGACATCGTCCGAAACACGCATGGCATCCACCAGCCCCAGTGACGGCCACATCGGTGCATTGCATCCAAGTAACCATGCCTCTCCCGCGCCTTCTGCGATCGCCTGCATCCCTAAACGGTACGCTTCAACCCCCGTCACTCCCGACTGATAACGCCGTCCTTTAAGTGCTCCCCAATAGTTCGCATCCAATTTAAACAGCTCAACCCCCCACTCTTCTTTCATGGTTTTGATCACATGGGTTAAGTATTCCTGCACGTCAGGATGAGAGCCATCCAGCACATACCAAGGTGTACAGCGCCAGCCACCGTAGGTTACTTCTTCAGCTTTCAGTGGTTGTCTTTGAGCATTTTGTACAAACCAATCTGGATGTTGCTTAAACAATTGAGATTCAGCTTGTGCAATGAAGGGAGCGAGCCAAATTGCAGGTTTTTTGCCCGCTTGTTTGATCTCTTGGATCAGCGCTTTAACACCACGAGAAAACTTATCAGACGGCGTCAACCAATCGCCCATAAACGCCTGATAGCCATCATCCAGCAACACCCATTCTAGCCCCGAAAGCTCTCCTTGCATTGCCGCAAGGTTGGTTAGGATGTGCTGTTCATTAACATCGGCATAATAGGCATACCATGAACACCATCCAACGGGCGCAGGTTGTGCCACACCAGCACGCGGCGTATGGTGACAACTAATATATTGTGCATACTGTTGATACAAATCTGATAATGAATCACCTTGCAAAATAACGACGGATTCTAAACTGTTATTTGTCCAATCTTGTGGATGGGTCTGCTCGCCGTCAATGGAAGCGACTAAATAGGTGCCCGTCCTTTCCTCAAGAATTTCAAAATAGCCAGCAAAACGGTGGCAAGAGGTAAAACCAAACAGTTGGTATCCGGTGGATTGTTCAATCACCAGCGTGTTGTAATAACGTTGGCTGTCTTGCAGCGGGTAAATCCGGTAGCTCAAGCTATTGTCAGGGCAACGCCCCACATCCACCGGATGATGCGGCGAACCTGCAGTTTGCGCTAGCATTTGAAAACCGTCACCAATCACTCGTGCGTCCGATTCAACGTCAAATAGAGTGCGAAACAGCGAGTAGTGTTCGGAAATGGGCGAGTTATGTATTCCTGAATAGGAAAAACTGATCTCATCGCCTTGCAATTGGGCAATCAAATCCGGTTGAAGTAACTCAACTTCTCGATGACATGGCAGAGTGATCGTTGTCATAACACCTCAGTACAAAGTACAAATTGTTGTTCTGGCAGTGTCTAATGAATTCGCGTTACATGTAAGTTGTTTTGATCACGTTTTCTCTCTGACGTGGCTCCGTATGCTGTTTTATTCAACAATGAGAACGCCCAAGGTGCAGGTTTGGATGTGACAAGTAAAACGCCAGCATGTTTGCTGGCGTTTCGTTGAGCTAATGACGGAATTACGCCACTTCGATTGGTCCACCGAATGACGTTACTGGTGGTACTTTACCAGTAAATTTCTCGAAATCGACAATGCAAGTATTGGCTGAAGTGGCTTGCGCCAGCTCAGATGAGCCGACATCGAGTGTGAGTGTATTTGGATCGCCATAGGTGCAAATAGCTCCCTCTTTTTCATTCAACGGGCCATACCACGCCCCCTCTTCGATGCGGATCACGCCGCGCGGGTAGCCATCGCTTAAAACGGCACCAGCTAATAGCTGGCCGCGATCATTAAATACGCGAACTAAATCCCCAGCTTTAATGCCTTTTTGTTTCGCATCGATTGGGTTGATATACACGGGCTCACGGCCATTGACAGCATAGGTCGCGCGATACTCTTCTGACTCACACATTTGTGAGTGCAAACGCTTATCTGGGTGACAAGATTGTAACCAATATGGATGCTTATCTGAACCCGGGCCGCCGTGCGAACGCTCGGTTTTTTCAAACCACATCGGGTGATCTTGGCAATGTTCATAGCCATAACGCCCAATCTTACGTGACGTAATCTCGATAAAGCCAGACGGTGTACCCAATGCGTTTATCTCAGGGTCTTTACGGAAATCGGCGTGGCGAACCCAAGGTTGGCCTTCACCAAAATCCAGTACGCTCTGCTGCCAAAACTGTTCAAATTCTGGTAAATCAAACTTACCCGCGTTGGCTTTTTTACACTCGTCATAGAGCGAACGGAGCCACTCCATCTCATCCATGCCGCGTGTGAACTCTTCATGGCGGCCAAAGCGACGCGTCAATTCAGTGAAAATCTCAAAGTCAGTACGCGATTGGAACAGAGGGTCAACCAGGCGGTGCATGGCAATCAAACCCTTGCCCGAATAAGAACCGTATACATCGATATCATTGCGCTCAAACTGAGTACAGGCAGGAAGAACGATGTCGGAGAAACGGCAAGTAGCCGTCCAAGCAAAATCGATCGTGACGACGGTTTGAAGCTTGCGGAACGCCTTCTTCATTCGGTTACGATCTTGGTGATGATGCCACGGGTTGTTGCCTGAAATCACCATCATTTTGTAATCAGGTAATTTTACGCTAGAACCGTTGTAGCGGATCTCTTTACCCGGCTCTAGCAAGCAATCGACCCAACGGGCAACAGGAATTGTTTTACTGTAGCCGTTGTAGTTTTCGTTGTCCCATTTCGGTTTTGAACCCGTATCTAGGTTACGTGGAAAACCGCCGGGCGAGGCAAAACCGGTTGATGGAACCCCAATGCCAGAATAGTGATGTCCGTAGGAGATCCCCCCGCCTGGCAGGCCAATTTGACCAACCATCGCCGCGACAACCGCACCAGCCCAGTAAGGCTGTTCGCCATGCTCTTGACGCTGAATACACCAACCAAACAGTAACTGAGTTCGGCCATTAACGAGCATACGTGCAAATTCGCGGATCTTATCGGCTGTTACGCCACAAATCTCGGCGGCCCATTCTGGCGACTTAACAATCTTATCTTTCGTTTCGCCTTGAACGTACTGAATAAAAGGTTCAAATCCTAAGCAATAGGTTTTGATGAACGCCTTGTCATACAGATCTTCGTTATACAACACATGTGCCACCGCCAGCATAAATGCTACGTCGGTCTGTGGGTTAATGTACCAATGGTCACTGTTTAGGAAGTGCTGAGTTTTATTCTTGACTGGATCAACAGAAATAACATTGATCTCTCCTTTCGCCACTTTTTCTTTCAACTGATCAAGGTAAGGAAAGGATTGGTGCGTTTCACAGTTCCAGCCAACTTGCAGGTTTTTTACCGGGTCGGTCGCCCACAAAACAATGTTGTCTGAGTGCTCAAGAATTTCCGACCAAGAGGTGCCTTGAGCATACACTTCTGTCGAACCTAACACGTAAGGAAGAATGGTTTGGCCTGCACCTGTTGAGTAATCACCCACTTTGGTGATGAAGTTACCGTGCATACCTACAGCGCGTTGCATCATCGCTGTGCAGTTGTGAAATGAACCCGTTTGGTTCCAACCCGTTTGTCCTGCATGCAGCGCCCAAGGGCCGTACTCTTTTTGTACGCGCTCAAGTTCACGATAAAACAGATCCAACGCTTCATCCCAAGTGACGCGGATAAAACGGTTGTTGCCACGTGTTTCGCCGCTGTATTTATGTTTTTTGAGCCAATCAAGGCGAACCATTGGGTAACGCACTCGTGATGGGCTATAGATAATACCTTTGATTCCGTTGAGCATATCAGTGGGGTGCGTGTCTGACTCTAGCGGCTTGACCGATTGTACTTTTCCGCCATACACATGCGCACGAAATGCGCCCCAATGAGAGCCTGATACTTTCCAACTGCCTGTTGTTTCTGCCGCGTTAGCCGATGTCGAGACCAATAAACTTGGCCCAATAACCGACGCCGCACTGGTGGTTGCTACACCTTTAAGAAAACTTCTTCGTGTAATCGCCATATTTAAAACTCCGTTTGACGTGGATTAATGGTGACCTTCAGCAAAATCTGAAGAGTGTTTTTGTAGGTACTTCAAGACTAACGCTTCGCTGTCTGTGTCGAAGTTGACGAATGCCATCATGCCGTTAAACATGCCCGGCCAAGTATTCGCATCAAAATGCGCTTCATCCGGTTGGCTATGACAGACAGAGCAGTTCGTTTTATAGGCCTCACCCGCTTTTTCCCAAATTGGATCCACGCTATCGAGCATGGCTTGTTTTTTCATCCACACTTTCGCGTTTACTTTTTCCCAAGGTAGACCGGTGAGATCATCGACACGCTTTTCACCAACAGTGACGATTGCATCATTTTGTGCCGCTTCTTTCATCAAGGAGCCCACAGCGATGTTCATACCAAAATCTTCTTGGATCACACGACCAAAGCCTTTTGCTTTACGCCAACCATCAATTTCGATTTGAATCATCTCTCCTTTCTCATCCAATACCGTGACTACCGATGCTGGGTTCAGAAGGCCTGCTTCCACTTGAGCTTGCGCATCTTCATAAATAGGTAAGAAGCGAACGCTCACCACTTGCTTGCCGAGCGAGTAATCGGTTTTAGATGCCAATTGCTCTAGCTCGCCAATCAGTCCACCAGAGCTATCCATATTTTTAGGCAGGTTATGGGCGATCCCTTTATGGCAATCTAGGCAACTTTGATCTTTTTCCGCTGCTTGTTTCATCTGAATACGCGCGGTTGCCGACATCTGTTCGAAATCCATCGAATCGTAATTGTGGCAATTTTTACATTCCAATGAGTTGTTGGCTGAAAAGCGCTCCCACTCATGCTTGGCCAATTCAATACGGCGCTCTTCGAATTTTTCAGGGGTACCTAAATCACCAAAAACTTGCGCAAACACCTCCTTAGAGGCTTGCATCTTACGCGCAATTTTAGCGGTCCATTCGTGTGGTACGTGGCAGTCTGGGCAAGTGGCACGTACGCCTGAATGGTTTTTCCAGTGCACTGTTTCTTGCAGCTCAACATAAACGTTGTCGCGCATTGTGTGGCAGCTGATACAGAATGCTTCTGTGTTGGTGGCTTCCAGTGCAGTATTAAAACCGCCCCAGAAAATCACACCGGCGATAAAACCGCCCATCGTGAGCACACCAAGGCTGATGTGCACGGCTGGACGAGTCATAGTGCGCCAAATTTTGACTAACAATGATTTCATGATTCGCTCTCTTAAATTTTCGATCAAAAGGATTACGGGTGAACCGTGGAATTAACCGTGCGCACCAGGAGGACCAAAGAGGAACACTTGCAGCATCCAAACAATGAATCCATAACCGCCGACAAAGGCGATACTTAAGATCGGAAAGAGAACCACTGTGATTAAGAGGAAAGACTTCCACTCAAGCGAACGTTTCTCATTACTCTCTATTTTATTAACATCACTCATACATTTGCCTGTTTTGTATTTCAGTCATTTTGAGCAGCTCGACGACAGAGCTCAGCTTATTACCATTTCTGATACGAAATGTTAGACCATACTCTTTGTAGGGTTCAATCGATTCCTACCTTATATAGCAAGGAATCCACTACTTTTTTGAGCTCGCACGGAGTTGTGTTTGATTAAGAATTTATGTATAGAAATGTGAGTAGTTGTGTCAATTTAATTTCTTTTCATAAACGTTAAACAAGAAACAAAAAAGAAACAAAATGAATTGCAAGATAGGATTGAGGTGCGAATTTCTTCCCGTTAAACGCTCAAATGGCAACCGAAATGTAACGCTATTGTTAATAGAATGAGGAATAGTTAGATGTCGATCACCGCTCAGGAATCGGTGTTATATTCGCCCCACTTCAGTGCATAATGCACTGCCCACTGCTGGGTTTTTGTGCACTTCTTGATAGAATTCATCTTACACACTGGCTTTAAAACAGCTTATCCACAGAAAATGTGGATAAGCTGTTTTAAAGGTATAAATAGTGAACAAACACTAGCAGAAGCCGTCAACACCACCTAAGGCGATGGTTTAGAGATGACAACAAAAAGCGGCCCTTAAAGCCGCTTCTAAAATCATCTCTTCAATAAGGAGTTATTCGTGAGATCCATCTCGAAGGTAAATTAACCAGTACCAAATGCCAACAAAAACACCCCCACCGATGATATTGCCAATCGTCACGGGTAATAGGTTATTGATCAAAAAACCCATTAAGTTAAGGTCTGCGTAGTCGGCAATATTGGCACCCGTCATCTGCCAAAACTCAGCGGGTGCAAAATATTTGATCCCAATTGCCATCGGAACTTGGAACATATTAGCGATACAGTGCTCAAAACCCGCGGCGACAAACATAGCGACAGGTAAAATCATCACCATAATTTTGTCAGTCAAGGTACGACCACTGAAAGTCATCCAGACCGCCACACACACCAACACATTACACATAATGCCAAGCGCTACTGCCTGCATAAACTCGTGATGCAATTTATGCTGAGAAATGGCCATCGCATTGAGGCCAACTTGTCCACCATCAAACATATATTGTTTGGAAACAAGCATACAAGCGACAAGCATCAGCGCACCAGCAAGGTTGCCAAAATAGACGATGACCCAGTTTTTAATCAACATGCTCCAAGAAATTTTGCCACTCGCACGTGCAACCAAAGTCAGCACTGAACTAGTGAATAACTCACCACCGGTGACCACCACCAGAATAAGACCTAAGCTAAACGCAAAGCCGCCGATAAAACGGCTCAGACCCCAAGCCATATCGCCAGTTCCTGTCGTCACTGTAGTGTAAAAAACGAAAGCAATACCGATATGAATGCCAGCAGAAATGGCAAGAAGGAAAGACTTCATCGGATCTTTCGTCGCTTTTCCAACGCCAGTTTCTGCGGCGCGCTCTGCCATTTGCGGTGGCAATAGGGAATCAAATTGGTTTAAGTTCATGGCAAGTAACATTTTGAAACAAGTTATATAAGGCGCGGATAATCGCTCCATTCCTATGACAATTCAAGAGCTATTTTCTATGTTTACAAAAAATGTGTTTAGCGTGATGAAAATCATAAAAATTTATTGATAGCCCATATCCAGCGTCTATAGATAGCCACTCTCTTGCAAACCAATGATGAATATATACCCAAACAACTTGGAGTTGCAGGTAGGCGGCAAGTGAGTGAGTCCCCATGAGCATAGGCAAACTATGTGATTGGGGTGAACGAACGTAGCCAACACCGCTGCAGCTTCAAGTAGGAAGGGTATAACTGTGTGAAATATCCCCAATTTGGTTGCAGATAACATTTCTTACAACAACTGATTGCAGCCAACAGCGCTGCCATCTATGGTGACAAAAAATCATTCACTATATAGGTGTCGAGATGAAATTTACTCAACAAAATATCGCCGAGCTCAATCTACTCCTCCAATTTGATTTAAGCAGCGCTGCGACTGGCATTAAAGTCCGCAATGATGCGTCTGACGACATGCAATCCGCCGTTCAACGTCTTTACAAAAAAGGTCTATGTACATTACCTGATGGTGGCTATTTGACGGATGAAGGCATCGAAGTGGCCGAGCATGCAGAGCGCGTGTTGCGCGTTTTGAACTCTTAATCTAGCCTGCAAAGGCAGCCATGACTCTGCTGGCTGCCTTGTCCCCTTAAAAACCGCCCTTCTTTACTTGGCCATTCGCTCAATCCAACGTTGATAGGGCTGAATTCGATCATATCCCCAGTTAAACAGTGTGGTGTAGATAAAGAAAAAGGTCAGAAACCCAGCTTCCAAAATCAATGCATCCCACATCGATACGTCTAAAACCCAAGCGATCACCGGAATAGAAATAAAGACGAGCCCACCTTCAAAACCGGTCGTGTGTAACAAGCGTAAGCTAACCGTACGCGCTAATCGGTTGCTACCAAACACTCGGTCGAACAAAACGTTGTATAGATAGTTCCACGCTACGGCAAATAGGCTCAAACCAATACCTATCATGGCTAAATCCCCCGTTCCCTGCCCTGTCACCAATGCGGAGATTGGAATAATTAACGCTAATGCGGTCACTTCAAACGTTATGGCATGGAAAAGGCGCTCTTTCATCGACAGCTCTCTCATTGACATCATTTTTCTCCTCTTTATTCTTCGTCTGAGGTGTTGAATGGGCTCATTTTCATCTATATTGAAGATACTAAAAAGTTAGATAATATCGGTAAATGAGATATGTTGAGTATTGATCAGTTGCAAGCCTTCACCGCAACCGTTGAGAGTGGCTCTTTCTCCGGCGCGGCAAGACAGTTGGGCAAAGTTCAATCAGCCGTTAGCCAACACATCATCAATTTAGAAATTGATTGCGGCGTAGAACTGTTTGATCGCTCCGGTCGTTATCCACGGTTAACCGCGCAAGGCGAACGACTTCTACCGTATGCGCAAGCGACGTTGCAGCAACATCAACGCTTAGCGCAACAAGCACAACTGCTTGCTTCATCACCCAATCAACAGCTTTCGCTCGCGATGGATGAAGGGATCCCGTTACAAGGGTTAACCCATTTATTCAAACAGTTAGCCACACAGTTTCCACACATTGAAATTGAATGTTTAAGTGCATCAAGTACCGATGTGATTGAGATGGTGGAACAAGGTCGCGCTAGCTGTGGGATCATCTTCAGTGAATTGGCCTTACCGAATAACCTTGATTTTGAAAATGTCGGTTCAATCCGTTTTGATGTTTATGTGGCCGCAGAGCATGAATTGGCTCAGCATCAAGCGCCCCATATCGATATGCTAAGATTGCATCGCCAGCTAGTTATCCGCTCACGCAGCCATAAAACCAGCAGTTTCCATCAAGCCTTTAGCCCCGAGATATGGTACGCCGATAACTACTATCTATTATTAGAGATGGCGTTAAGCGGTTTAGGATGGTGTTTGCTGCCAAGCTATTTAGCCGAAAGTGAACAAGCGATGGGGAAATTAGTGCGTGTCCCTGTTGAGTTTGAACAGCTGGCTTGGTATACCAACATTGATGTCATTCAGCACCAGCGCATGAGCGCCGATCCTATCCATAAAATGGTCAGGCAGTTGTTGCGCCAGCTTAGTCCACTCACCGATGCCTGATCGGCATACAATCAATACAGGATGTACATTTTATGAACACCATTACCCTCATTGGCGCTGGTTGGCTAGGCCTTCCTCTAGCGCAAGCTCTTACCGAAAACCACCAAGTCTACGCCAGCCGCACCCAAACGGCAGGAATGCTTGAGTTAACGCAACATGGCATCACAGGCTTTGTATGCGATCTTTCTCTGCGCGACCAAAGCTTATCGCAGCACTTTATTGCTCAAAAAAGTGAGATTGTGATAGGCAGCTTTCCACCCGGTTTTCGCAAGGGAAGAGGGCAAGAGTATGCGCAGCAGTGGCAGCATTTAGTCAAGCAAGCAAAGCTGACTAATGTCCGTAAAATAGTCATGGTCAGCTCAACCAGCGTCTATCCTGACATTGCACAACCAATGAGTGAACAGGATGCCTCCTTGTCACTGGCGCAAAATGACTCAAACTTCAGTGAAGGAGCACGAATTATGTTGCAAGCCGAGCAACACGTTATCGATTCAGGGCTAGATTATGTCATTGTACGCTGTAGTGGCTTGATCGGACCAAACCGTCATCCCTCAAGATTTGCAGCGCGTTTGGCGCAAGTCAGCCGGCTTGCACCAGCTAATATGTTGCATCAAAAAGACGCCATTGGTGCACTGATTTTTGCCAGCGAAAAACTCTCCAAACAGGTCGTTAACGCCACCACACCACAAACCGTGAGTAAAGCTGAGTTTTATCAAGCCGCATTGGCGGCCGCCGAGCTAGACTCACCATTGCCGCCAATTGTCGATATTGCAGACAAACGCATCTTAAGCGACAAGCTGAGCCAATTGGGCTATCAATTTCATTATTCACACACGTTAGAGGCCCTGGCACTGAATGAGTAAACATCTCTACCAACACATTGAAACCTTGTGGCAGTACATGCAGATGAAGCATGAGCTCGTCGCGGCCGATATCATTATGGTGTTTTGCAGCAATGATTTGCGCGTGGCTGAGTATGCTGCACATTTGTACCAACAAAATCTGGCTCCCTACCTTCTTTTCTCTGGCGGACAAGGGCGTTTTACTGAGGGTAAATTAGCTAAAAGCGAAGCAGAAACCTTTGCTGACATAGCCAAAGATTGTGGCGTCCCAACCCACGCGATTTTACTGGAAAAAAAGGCGACTCACTCTGGAGAAAATGTACGATTTAGTCACCATCTATTGGTAGAAAAATCGATCACTGCGCAACGTATTATTGTGGTTCAAAAACCCTTCATGGAACGTCGTGCCTACGCCACATTTGTTAAGCAGTGGCCCGCCCCATTTGAGTCATTGATGGTGACCTCTAGCGGAGAGACATTTTTCGATTATCTTGATGAGGATTTCACCGTTGATGTTGTACTGAGTGCACTATTAGACGATTTTGTGCGAGTCCGCGACTACCCAGCACAAGGATTTCAGATTGAGCAACCGATCCCAGACGATGTGACACTTGCTTACCAAGTTCTGAGTCAATTTGAGTGGTAACACAAGTTGTGGGGCATACAAAATAGATAGGGAGGCTTAAACCTCCCTATCGAATAATTTGTTCAGGCGCAGAAGTAATGAATTTACTTACCCAAGGCTTCTTTATAGTGCTGACGACATACCGACACGTATTTATCGTTACCACCAATAGAGACTTGATCACCTTCGGCAATCGCCACTCCATGTTCATCGGTACGAATGACCATGTTCGCTTTACGGCCACAATGACAAATTGTTTTCAATTCCACCAGCTTATCGGCCCAAGAAAGTAGATATTTACTCCCTTCAAATAGCTCACCTAAAAAATCGGTACGCAAGCCATAGCACAGTACCGGAATGCCGATTTTATCGACCACTTCAGTCAATTGATAGACTTGCTCTTTGGTTAAGAATTGGCACTCATCAACCAAAATGCAGTGACGCTTTTGTTGCTCGTGCAGTGCGTTAATCTCATCATACAAATTCGTTTCAGCAGTAAAAAGCTGGGCGTCTGATTCCAATCCTATTCTTGAACTTACTTTACCAACACCATAGCGGTCGTCGATGGCCGCGGTATAGATCACGGGCGTCATACCACGCTCTTGATAGTTGAAAGAAGATTGTAGAAGAGTGGTTGATTTACCTGCATTCATCGCAGAGTAATAGAAATACATTTGAGCCAAAAGAGAGATTCCTGTCACTAAGTCAATTGGCGAGAGAACAAGGTTCACTCAAATAAAAAAGGATAACCCTACGCGGGGGCAAAAAAGAGGGTGACTTTCGCCACCCTGCTACCGTTGCGTTTATTGCGCTTTTTCTTTTGCGACCGTCACCGCAATCGCCAACTCTTCGAGCGACGCTGGGTTAGCCAGACTCGGTGCATCCGTTAGCAAACAAGCGGCTGCGGTTGTTTTAGGGAAGGCAATCACATCGCGAATATTTTCCGTACCACACAACAGCATCACCAAACGGTCAAGACCGAATGCAAGACCTGCGTGTGGTGGCGTACCAAATTTCAGCGCATCCAATAGGAAGCCAAATTTCAGTTGTTGCTCTTGCGCATCGATACCTAAAATATCAAACACCACAGATTGCATTTCAGCATTGTGAATACGCACCGAGCCACCGCCCACTTCATAGCCGTTTAGTACCATGTCGTAAGCATTTGAATTTGCAACCGCTGGGTTGGTTTGCAGCTCTTGCGCGGTTAAGTTAAGTGGCGCGGTAAATGGGTGATGCATAGCATGCAAGTTACCTTCGTCATCTTCCTCAAACATCGGGAAATCAACAACCCATAGTGGAGCCCATGAATTTTCATTGGTGATCGCCAGATCTTTACCCAATTTCAAACGCAGCGCACCCAAGGCTTCAGTCACCACTTTTATTTTATCGGCACCAAACAAAATGATGTCGCCAGACTCAGCGTGAGTGCGTTCTAAAATACCTTCCACAATGTCAGCCGAAAGGAATTTCGCGACCGGAGATTGAACGCCCTCTAAGCCAGCAGCGCGGTCATTGACTTTCATCCACGCCAAACCTTTCGCGCCATAAATACCAACAAACTCAGCGTAGCTATCAATTTGCTTACGAGTTAATGCCGCGCCACCCGGTACACGAATAACCGCAACGCGTCCTTTAGCATCATTAGCTGGGCCAGAGAAAACATTGAAATCCACATCTTTTACAAGGTCTGCAACATCAACCAATTCCAGTGGGTTACGCAGATCCGGCTTGTCGCTACCATAGCGACGCATCGCTTCGCTGTATGGCATCACAGGGAAATTACCTAAGTCTACATTTAGTAACTCAAGCCACATATTGCGAACCATTTTTTCAGTCACTTCACGCACTTGGTCGGCCGTCATAAATGACGTTTCAATATCAATTTGAGTAAATTCTGGTTGACGGTCAGCACGTAAATCTTCATCACGGAAACATTTTACGATTTGATAGTAACGGTCAAAGCCTGACATCATCAGCAACTGTTTAAACAGTTGTGGCGATTGAGGAAGTGCATAGAAACTGCCTTTGTGCACACGACTTGGCACTAAGTAGTCACGCGCACCTTCCGGCGTTGCTTTCGTCAAAACTGGCGTTTCAATATCGAGGAAACCGTGTTCATCAAGGAAGCGGCGTACAAAGCTAGACGCTTTAGCGCGCAGCTTAATACGATCACTCATTTCTGGACGGCGTAGATCTAAGTAACGATATTTTAGACGTTGCTCTTCTGAGTTCTTTTGGTTGAAATCCAGTGGTAAAACATCACTGCGGTTGATAATAGAAATCCCACTCGCGAGAATTTCTACTTCGCCAGTCGCCATCTCTTTATTGATTTGACTTTCTGGACGCGCGCGTACTTCACCAGTTAGCTTAATGCAGAATTCATTACGCAGTTGATTAGCTACTGCAAATACATCCGCCATATCTGGATCAACCACCACCTGAACGATGCCTTCACGATCTCGCATATCAATAAAGATAAGACCGCCTAAATCACGACGGCGATTAACCCAGCCGCACAACTCCACAGTTTGTCCTGCGAGGGACTTGTTCAGGTGACCACAATAATGGCTACGCATAATGAATTTCCCAATCTCTAATTAGTTATCAATTCTAAGCCGCTCAGCGTCATTATCTGAGCAGCGCAAAGTTCCATTTATACGCTGAAAGATGTGCAAAATCGACCTTCCAGAATACAATTTGTTGTGTTTTATCAAGGGTTGCTGCTTTTTAAATCAATAATCAACCAAAATAGCAACACCGCTGAGAAATTGCGGCTGATTATAGCGTTAAAATACCAAAATCATCAAAACTCTCGTAGAGTATTTATTTTTAGTAATGGATGAAAGGTCAGTATGATGAATTTACCACTGCGACTCGGCCTTACCATGTGGTCACACGCGGGCTGGCAAAGTACGTTTTACGGCGCGGGAACGCCTGCTGCGCAGCGTCTTGAAAAGTATGCGAGGGTTTTTCATACCGTAGAAGGCAACACTACTTTCTATGCGTCACCTTCCATGAACACAGTGCAGAACTGGCGCGCCGCCACTCATGATGATTTTCGGTTTACGTTCAAACTGCCCAAAGCTATTACCCACGAACATAAGCTCACTGGCTGCCAAGATCAGTTAAAAGATTTTATGATGCTCATGGAGCCTCTGCACTCTCGTGTTGGATTATGGACCATCCAACTACCAGCTACTTTTGGCCCACAGCACTTAGAACAGTTGAAAAAATTCTGCGCCTATTTTCCCGCGGGTTTTCCACTGGGTGTTGAAGTGCGGCACCTTGAGTTTTTTGCTAAGGGAGAAGCTGAAAAAGCGCTTAATCAATGGTTAGTTGAATCGTCGATTGATCGAATCATTATGGATAGTCGTCCTATCTTTTCGGCCAAACCGACGACCGACGTCATCATTGATGCTCAGAAAAAGAAACCTAAAGTCCCTGTTCACGCCATTGCCACGGCACAAACGCCGATGATCCGTTTTATCGGCCACCCAGAATTAGAGGCCAATTACCCCTTTTTTGAAGCGTGGATGACCAAACTTCCACATTGGATCGAACAAGGAAAACAACCTTATCTTATGGTCCACACGCCAGACAATATTGAAGCCCCATTATTAGCCGCCGAGCTATACCAACAGCTGCAACAACGACTCACATTACCTACATTGACAACATTTCCAGCCCAAGATGACCAACACCAAATCACCCTATTTTGATGATCGCGTGCGAGGTTAATGACACGCGCACACTTTTCTCTTAGAATGTGCGCCTTTTTTAAGGTAGTGCAGCCGTCAGCACTACTTGTTGCGCGCCGCTATGAGGTACACCATGAGCCATCATAAAGACATCATCTTTTCTGCCCCAATCGATAAGATTGGTGATTTCACCTTTGATGAACGAGTTGCTGAAGTCTTCCCTGATATGATTCAGCGCTCTGTGCCGGGGTACAGCAATATTATCTCTGCAATCGGCATGTTAGCTGAGCGCTTTGTTAAGCCACACTCTACCATTTACGATTTGGGTTGCTCTTTAGGGGCGGCTACGCTTTCGATGCGTCGTCATATTCGCCAAGAAGGTTGTAAAATTGTAGCGGTTGATAATTCGCCTGCTATGGTTGAGCGTTGTAAACTGCACATTAACGCCTATCGTTCGGATACGCCTGTCGAGGTAATTGAAGCCGACATCCGTGAGATTGAAATTCATGATGCCTCAGTAGTGGTGCTCAATTTTACGCTGCAATTTCTATCGCCAGAAGATAGGCTAGCACTGCTTGAAAAAATCTACGTGGGTCTTCGCCCCGGTGGCATACTGATTTTATCTGAAAAGTACATTTTTGAAGATGAAACGGCGCATGATCTGCTAATTGACCTTCATCATGATTTCAAGCGAGCCAATGGTTACAGCGAATTAGAAATCAGTCAAAAACGCAGTGCGATTGAAAATGTGATGCGCCCAGACTCCATCACAACACATAAAGCTCGCTTTAAACACATTGGCTTTTCAAGTTATGAAGTGTGGTTCCAGTGTTTCAACTTTGGCTCGATGTTCGCTATTAAATAATAGTTCGCTATCAAATAATAGAATGACATTTTAGCTCTTTTCCCTAGAAGGGCCAAAACCTGACCAGCCATTTATCTAGGATCTTTTTACCTAATCTAGGAATACGCTTTGCATGTTTAACTTTGCCAATTTTTATCAACTGATCGCTCAAGATACCCGTCTTCAACCTTGGCTAAACGTTTTGCCACAGCAGTTGACGGACTGGCAAAATGCAGAGCATGGCGACTTTGACCGCTGGGTTCGTGCGTTAAATAAAATCCCCTCGGGTACACCTGAGCTGATCGAGCTCAAACAGTCAGTCACTCTCTCAAATAGCACACCGCTGACGTTAGGCGAACAGAAGAAATTAGAAAGTTTGCTTAAAACTTTTCATCCTTGGCGCAAAGGCCCTTATCACTTACATGGTATCCATATCGACACTGAGTGGCGATCCGATTGGAAATGGGACCGCGTATTGCCCCACATTTCACCGCTGAAAGACCGTTCCGTGCTGGATGTCGGCTGTGGTAATGGTTATCACATGTGGCGTATGCTTGGCGAAGGTGCTCGCCTGTGTGTGGGTATCGACCCTTCGCACCTGTTTTTAGTGCAGTTTGAAGCGGTGCGTAAACTATTGGGTGATGACCAACGTGCTCATCTTCTGCCACTAGGCATTGAACAGTTACCCGAATTGAACGCCTTTGATACCGTATTTAGCATGGGTGTCCTATACCATCGCCGCTCACCGCTAGATCATCTGATCCAATTGAAAAATCAGTTGGTCACAGGGGGCGAATTGATTCTTGAGACGCTGGTGATTGAAGGCGATGAAAATGCGGTGTTGGTCCCTGTCGACCGCTACGCACAAATGCGTAACGTCTATTTTTTCCCTTCCGCCAAAGCGCTCAAAGTGTGGCTTGAGAAATGTGGTTTTGGTGACGTGCGTATCGTTGATGAAAGCGTCACCTCTGTTGATGAACAACGAACAACTCAATGGATGACGCACAACTCATTGCCCGACTATCTTGACCCAAACGACCCAAGCAAAACCGTAGAAGGGTATCCCGCACCACGACGCGCTATTTTGGTAGCAAAAAAACTATAATTGACACAGTTTTAACGCTTGGCTATGCGTATAATACTACCCTTGTCAAAGGATGCCGTACGCATCCTTTTTTATCAGCTAAATTTTGTTAGCTAAACTTCGGTTTATCCGTATTCATTACAAACACATAAGGTCGCAAATGTTTAAGTCTGTAGCCCCCGTCATTGCCATTGCCTTACTGTCAGGTTGCACTCTAACCAATGGTGAACAATACCACCAAGCTACCCTCGCAGCGATTCAAGCTTCCGAATCGAACCTCAGCAACACAATGACCAACCTTGAGCTTCAGCTAAGTAACCAGAATGATTACATTGAAAGCCTTGAAAACCAAATATCAAAACTCGATCGAAAACTAACAAAACTTAAGCAGATCACGACCAATACCCAACAAAAACGTGTAGAAGCAACCAGTAATGATGATGTGATAATTCCAGTCGCTACACCCTCTATTCAAAAATCACGCTATGACGTCATTTTAGGTGAAGTCGAAAAAGTCACGATTGATTCGATCAAACAAACCTTTGATGCTCGAGTTGATACAGGGGCCGCCACCTCTTCACTCAATGCGATTGATATTGAAGAGTTTGAACGTAATGGGAAAAACTGGGTGCGCTTTCATCTTTCCGATGGTGATAGAGCAACAGACGAGAGTAACTGGATTGAATCACCCATTATTCGCTACGTTAAAATTCGCCAATCGACCAACGATGAGATGGAACGCAGAGCCGTTGTTGAGCTGTGGGTAAAATTAGGCAGTATTCACGAAAAAGCACAGTTCACCTTGGCTGATCGCTCTCAAATGAGCCATCCTATTCTTCTAGGCCGCGAGTTTATTCGTGATATCGCGTTAGTCGATGTCAGTCGCAAGTATATCCAAACCGAAACTAAATAGTAGCAAGGACATTTATGACGTCACGAGTTCCATTTTATCTATCCGTTTTATTGCTGATAGTGGCAGGAATCACACTGAGTGTAGTTCGCCACCAAACTTACGGGGTGCCATGGACACCCGGGGAAACTCGCCAAATTTGGGATATTGAAGCACGTGTTGAATTCAATGCGTTAGGCAAAGAAGCCAAAGTCTCTTTAGCTGCGCCTCATACTCAAGATGGATATACTTTGATCAATGAATCGTCATCATCACCAGGTTATGGCGTAGCTTACGTTACTACTGACACGGGCAAACGTGTTGAGTGGTCAATCCGCAAAGCAACTGGCCCACAAACTATTTACTACAAAAGCCAATTTTTAGTCGATCCTCAAGCGAAAGCGGCCCCTATCCCCCCCATCGGTGATGTGGTCAAGCCAACCTTTGACGGCCCAGAAGAAGCCGCGGCTATCGCATTAATTGAACGAGCGAATCAACGCTCGGCGGATAACATCACTTTTACCCGCGAACTGATTAAAAACCTCAATGACGCCGATAGCCAAAACGCCTCTTTGCTGCTTAATAAAATGAGCAAAGTGGACGCCACACAAAAACTGCTGTCATACTCTCAAATTCCCAATAAAGTCGTTGGTGTTATTCAGCTCGAAGATGGTCGCCGCCGTCAAACGATTCAACACATGAACGAAATATGGAATGGCGATCAGTGGGTACTTTTTAACCCTGAAACAGGTACGCAGCCCAACCACCCTAACCTACTGGTTTGGGATGAATCCAACGTTTCACTGCTGGATGTCACGGGTGGGCAAAACAGCCAAGTTCACTTCACTATGCTGTCTCAAGATGTTTCACCTCAAACGGCAACCAATAATAAAATTGAGGCCGACAAACTCTTAAACTTCTCTATTCACAGTTTGCCGCTTGAAGAGCAAGCGATGTTCAAGACCATCATGTTGATTCCTATCGGTGCATTAATTGTGGTGTTCTTGCGGGTGATTATTGGGCTAAAGACTTCGGGAACCTTCATGCCGGTACTGATCGCCGTGGCGTTTGTTCAAACTCAATTACTGACAGGTATCGTGGGCTTTCTGCTTATCGTCGGAACAGGTTTGATCATTCGTAGCTATTTATCGAAATTGAACCTGCTACTGGTAGCACGGATATCGGCGGTCATCATTGCGGTAATACTCATCATCTCTGTCTTTACCGTTGTTGCCTTTAAGATCGGGCTGACCGAAGGGTTATCCATTACCTTCTTCCCGATGATCATTCTCTCTTGGACCATCGAACGTATGTCGATTCTATGGGAAGAAGAAGGAGCAAAAGAGGTGATTTTACAAGGTGGCGGCTCGCTCTTTACTTCCATCTTAATCTACTTAGCAATGACTAACTCTTATGTCCAACACCTAACCTTTAATTTTATTGGCTTACAGCTGATCGTATTAGCTGCCATTCTGCTATTGGGAACCTATACTGGATACCGTTTAACTGAACTTCGCCGTTTTAAACCGTTAGCCGAGGAGTAAAGATGTTTTCATTATCCGAATACACTTCTCCATTTAAGCTACGCCGTAAAGGCATTATGGGCATGAACAAGCGCAACCATAGCTACATTGGTCGCTATAACGATCGCTCAAAATACCCATTGGTTGATGATAAGTTACAAACCAAATTGATTGCGCAGCGTGCGGGTTGTACTGTGCCAAAACTGATTGGTGTGATCAGTAATCAAGCGGATGTGAAGTCGATCCATGCCATGGTTAAAGAGTGGCCGGGCTTTGTGATAAAACCTGCACGCGGAAGCGGTGGTAAAGGAATTTTAGTGATTATGTCGCACAAGGATGGCGTGTACACTAAACCTTCTGGTGCGACCATCAACCAGCAAGATGTTGAGCGCCATATTAGTAATGCCTTGGCAGGACTATTTTCGCTAGGCGGTAAAAATGATGTGGCTGTGGTTGAAAACCTGATTAAGTTCGACGATTGTTTCGAAGGCTTTAGCTATGAAGGTGTGCCTGATGTACGCATTATTGTCTTCAAGGGCTACCCCGTCATGGCGATGATGCGCCTTTCGACTTCGGCTTCTGATGGTAAAGCCAACTTACACCAAGGCGCTGTTGGTGTAGGTCTTGATATTGCGACGGGAAAAGCAGTACGAGCCGTGCAGTTTAATTTACCCATCACTGAGCACCCAGATACCGGCAAAGATCTCTCAACGTTGCAAGTACCACATTGGAAGAAGCTACTCACCTTAGCCTCTAGTGCTTGGGAAATGACCGGCCTTGGTTATATGGGAACCGACATGGTACTGGATAAAGAAGAAGGCCCGATGGTACTTGAGCTTAACGCTCGCCCTGGGCTTGCTATCCAGATAGCCAATGGCGCAGGGCTGCTGCCACGTTTGCAGCATATCGAAAGTTTAGGATCGCAACTTATCTACCCTAGCCCAGAAGAACGTGTCGCTTATGCCGCAAAGCAATTCGGCTCTGGTGAGTTAAGCGAGTAACTCTCACCAAACTTACTCACTAAAAAGCCCAATCTCTATCAGGAGTATTGGGCTTTTTTATTAGCGATGGAGGCGATGCTTACAGCATTTCGGCCATCTGCTGCGCTTCTGATTTTGGTTTTTCAGTTTGACCAAAACCTCGCAGACCGACCACATGAACGTGTTCGTGATCTTTAAACACTTTGCGCACTAATTTATAGGTCGTGCCTTTCTCAGGGCTAATGTTCTCTGGCGCAGCAATCAAGAGTTGCATGTCCAGACGCTCACACAGTTCAAACAAGGTTGAGATGGATTTGGCATCCAAACGCGCCGCTTCATCTAAAAACAGTAAACGACATGGGACGATGTCTTTACTGCGTAGACGACGAGATTCCTCTTCCCAACTTTGAATCACCATCAATAAAATAGATTGCCCAGTACCAATCGCTTCACCAGTCGATAACGCGCCCGATTCCGCTTGCAACCAGCCATCGGATCCACGATTTACTTCAACACTCAACTCTAAGTAGTTGCGGTAATCCAATAGCTCTTCACCCAATACTTGCGGTGAACGTTGCCCCATATCGATATGCGGGTTAACACGCTGGAACAATTTCGCCATCGCTTCGGAGAAGGTATAACGAGTACTCTCAAACAGATCTTTATGCTGACTCTGTTTTTCAGATAATCCCGCGAGTAGGATTTCATGGCTCTCGCGTACTTTCACGTTAAGGCGAACGCCTTTCACCTGACCAAAGTTAATGTTAGACAAACCTTGGTTGAGCATCCGAATACGATTTTGCTCACGTTGAATGGTTTTTTTGATGATGCTGGCCACCGATTCAGAGCTGATCGCTAAACGGTTTTCACGTTGAGTCAACTCTTCTGTTAAGCGCGCAAGCTCCACTTCCATCTCTTCAATCGCTTCAACAGGATCATCAGTGCGAATGATGTCTTGGCGAATACGCTCACGCAGATGTTGATACACGGCGATGTAGAACAAGACTTTGCGTTCTGGATGTGCGTTATCTTCCGACAAACGCAGTGCATCTCGTAGGTCGTCATTGCTTGCGACCGCTAAACGCAGTGCGCCCAGTGATTTATCCGACATGGAACGTAGTTCATCGGCCGATAGATACGCCAGCTCACGTTTATGCAAGCGGCGCTCAACATCGTGATCACGCGCCAAACGTAATACAGAGCACCACCCTGCTTTTGCATTCACCACAAATGTGCGCAGATCTTGATAATCTTTCTGCACCTTTTTCAACCGTTTAACTAACGCTTTCATTTCAAGATCGGTTGCGGTCAGTGTACGTTCATACTCGCTCTTACGGGTACGTGAGGCATGCAGACGCTGTTGCAATTCATCACGACGACGTTCAGCACGCTCTTGCGCACCTTCATCGGCATGCACACCAAACTCTTGTAGCTCCTGCTTGAACTCTTGAACCGTTTCCAACTTAGCTTGATGCGAGCTTTTTAAGGCCGCTAACACTTGGTTATATTGGTTCATTTGGCTTTGAGCCTGTTTGAGCTCATCACGAGTACGGGTACGGGCGCTTTCTGCCTCAACCAATTTGTTTTTGAGCTGCTCACTTAGCTCACTGCTTTTACTGAGCAGAGCAACCGAATCGGAATAGCTAAAATAGTGGCGGCGTTCAATCACGTCTGAGAGTGCAAAGATCTGCACTTTCAATGTCTGAAGAGCTTGATCCGCTTGCTGATATTGTGCGGTGAGTGCATCAAATTGCTGCGGGTCAACCTCAAGCGCTGAAGCAAGCTGCTCTAACTCCGCGATGGCTTTACCGTGCGAGCTTAAAAACGCTTTCGCTTCCGCCAGTTGATTAATGTTCAGCTCAGCTTCATCGAAACGTGCTTGCAATGCCTCATCTTCAATGAGCAACATGTTAGGAGCCAGCTTATCGAGCATCGTTAACGCATGTTTGCTTAGCTGTAACTGGTTGCGTTGCTGCTGCTCTTTTGCGTCTAATTCAGCCAATACACGGACCAGTTGATTGCGTTGCTCACGCGCGGCTTGCAACGCTTGTTCTGGATCCGCTTCAAAAGCGACTTGGATGTGTGAAGCAACAAACTGGTTAAAGCTGTGGTATAGACGTTGCAGTTTTTGTGAATCAAACGCCGCTTTCGCGTGCTCTTCCACCACTTCTTCGCGCTCGTTACGCAGTAACTCTAAACGCTGTTCGCGCGCGGCGCGACCAAAGAGTGGGATCTCAGGTAAACGAGAATAACGCATTTGGCGGTTATTGAGCTGTACACATACCGCTCCTTCCAATTCGTCAGCATTGAACGAGCTATCATCAAAGGCATCGACATCCCCTTCAATGATGTACAGATCTTCTGGGCAGTCATCAAGCTCGACCAGCTTCTCTTTGATGCCAGATAAATCCGAAACCACAATCGCATGGCGAGCCGGGCCGTACATGGCACTGAAATAAGGTGCATCGTCAATCGTGATGTCATCGTAAATTTCAGACAGTAAAACACCGCCTAAGCTATCTGCTAATCCTTTCAAGCGAGGATCATTTGAACCACCAGGAGACGCCAAGCGCTCGATTTCATTTTCAAGCTGCGCGCGACGTTCTGCCAGCTTATCTTTAGCGATTGATTGTGCTTTTTCTTGCTCAAGCACTTGCTGCATCTGCGCCATCACAGCTTGGCTATTTTCTAATGTTGCACCACTTTGTTCGCGTAAGGTATGCAATGCATCGTTGGCAGCAATCCAAGTAGGAGCGATCGATTCCAGTCGTTGAATTTCAGCCTGTTTATCTTGCTCGGTACGGCGCTGCTCACTGCGCTGTTCACGCAGCGCTTCTTGTTCATATTCCAGCGATTCAATCAGAGCGGCGTGGCGCTCGCGCTCTTGCTCTAGTGTTAGCTCATCGTGCAAGTCAATATGGTGTTGCTTTTGGTATTCAACCACGGACTGACGCGCCACTTGCTGCTGATTTAAGCGACGTTCCAGATCTCGCTGCTGTGCATACCACTGTGCTTCATTTTGGCTGATTTGCTGGGCGTTACGCGCTTGCTGCATGATGGCTTTTGCATGCTGAGCCGCATCGTGACGAGGCACTTCACCCACCACACTGCGCACCAGTTTCAGTGCCTGCTCAAACTGTTCGACCGCGGCCGAAGACATGTCCAATTTATGCTTTAACGCTAATAAGGTGGTGGTGTTAGCGTCTTGCTGATGCTTGAGATCAGAAACCTGTGCTTGGGCACGCTCTGGTGTTAACTGCTCATCATTTAGCAACTGTTTGGCTTTATCGAGCGCCTGTACGGCTTGTTGATATTGCAAGGCTCTCGTTTGTTGAACATCTAATGCTTGTTGGTAATCGGCCAGTTGACTCTTCAAGCTATCGACCTCATCTTCAGAGATAATCGCTTGCTCTTCAGCCATCATGACGCGCTCTTGCGCCTCTTCCACCACCATCATCTGCTCTTCAAGGCGAATAGTGAGCTCTTGCAAATCCTCTTGATAGCGTTCAATTTTCTCTTGCTGACGCAGTGCGTTTTGCACCAGTTGCAAGTGATCAGAAGCGGCTTGGTGATCTTGCTCTAAGGTAGATTCTTGCTCTAACAGCAGTTCAAGCTCTTCTTGAACTTGATTGAGTAATCGATTTTGCTCAATCAATGTATGGCGAGAGCCGAACAACTCGTTACGCAACGCGAGCGTTTGCTCTAGCTTATTGTGGCGATCGTTGGCGTGGCGCATGTAATCCGCGGCCACGTAATTTGTCGATTCGGTAATCAGGTGCTTGAAGAGATCGCGATCCGCTTGCGTGGTTTTGATCGCTTCTAATGTCATGCGGTTTTCACGTAACGCCGATTCCATATCTTGGAATGCTTTCTTCACACCACCATTTTGTGGCAACAGATAATCACGCAACGAGCGAGTAATGGCACTGGAAATACCGCCGTATAAAGAAGCCTCAATCAAGCGATAGAATTTTGAACGGTCACTACTGTTACGCAGTTTTTTCGGCACCACGCCAAATTCAAACATCTGCGCGTGATAATCGACAATGGAGCTAAACGCTTTAAAATGCGCCCCTTCAATTTTCGCGACAATCTCTTTCACTTCATTGAGTTGACGCACGCGCGCGTGGTTGTCTGAGACGTTTTCAATCAGCACATCGGTTGGTTTGACATGGCTTGGCAAGCCTTGAATCACAAACGGTTTGATATCAACTTTTTTATCGCGCCCCGCCACCTGTTGTAGCTTAACGCCAAACAGTAAACGCTGTTTGCGTGAATTCACTACATCCAACGCGGCGTAACATGCGCCCGCTTGCAGTTTACCGTATAAGCCTTTATCGCGAGACGCTTGTGAGCTGCCCGCTTCGGTGGTGTTTCTAAAATGGAGCAAACTTTGATCTGGGATCAAGGTGGTGATAAATGCCGCCATGGTGGTCGATTTGCCCGCACCGTTACCGCCTGACAAGGTGGTAACTAATCCATCAATATCAAAAGTACGAGCAAAAAAGCCGTTCCAATTGATCATGGTTAGCGATTGATATTTACCTCTCTCAATCATGCTTCACCTTCCCATTCTGTTTGCTCGTTAACATTTTGTTCTTCAATCTCGTCTTCGTTATCCAGCAAGCTGCCTTGATTCGGCTCTTGGGCGTGGACAACCGCTTCACCATCGCGAATCAAACGCAGTTGTGCTTCACGCATGTCGTCACCAATACGCACATCGGCACCAAAACGAAATACGGCTTCGCTAATGCGGAATTTATTGGTATCACCTAAATGGATGATCATCCCCAAACGACGTAAACGACGCAATGAGGTACGCACTTTTTCAAACAGCTTTTCTTTGTCTAAGTCTGAACCGCTGGCTCGGTTGGTGACGAGCTTCATCAGTTTTTTTTCATCGGCCAGAGACAGTAGCTCTTCGTACAATTCTTGATTAGTAAAGATGCCTTCGTGCGCAAGGCGTTCAGGACTCAAATAAAGAAAACAGAGCACTTTGCCGACCAGCATATCCAACTCAGACAGCACGCTACGATTGATTAAAGCAGTAGAGCGAGGACGCAGGTAAAAAAAGCCTTCCGGCGCTTTGACTAATTCGGTGTTATAGCGTTGGTAAAACAGCGCTAAATCGGGCTCAAAATCTAATAAAAAGGTGTGATTATCCAAATCATCACTAGAAACATGACGCCCAGCTCGAAGCTGGCTATCTAGCGCAGGAAATAAAGGATTTGAAATCGCTTTAGCCAGATTTTCTGGCATGTATTCATTAATATCTGTCGATGACATTTGCTTGTACCTTTGCACCAAAATCGTTGATCGCTTGCCAGTCAGGTTGGATGGCTTGGTAATCTTGCTCTGAGTAGCCAAGTCTCACCGCTTGATCAACAATAATTCGTGCTAAATCAAAATGATGTGTATGGGGATGAGTGGCGAGGTAGTCTCTCAGTACTCGTCCTAAATCAATTGGCATCCCTTGATCTTTATGACCTTTGAGCATGCTGCCGATACGCAAGGAGAGCTCATCATTGACTTGCTGGAACTCTTCGTACTCCACTTCTGGAGGCACTTGCCCCATCACCTCATCATCTCTTAAGACGAGAGCTTCATCACGAAGGTCGGTTAAACGCTCAGCATCGGCATAAGTGAGATACCAAGGCGCATCAAAATAGTCGCTGAGTGATTGACGTAAACGCTGGCTAAACGCTCGGTTTTGGTCCATATCAATGGCGGTACGAATGAATTTATGGACATGGCGGTCGTAGCCAATCCAGAGATCGATCGCCTGTTGTCCCCAACTGGTGATGCGATCAAGTTTCATCTGTAATCCAAACAGGATTTCTTCAATAAATTCGAGTTCGGCTTCGCCATAAACCAATTCTTGAATATCCAAAATTTGCGTTTGCAGCTCATCCCCCGCCGCTTGTAAAGTGTCTTGCAGTTCACGCAGCGTTGAAGAAGTTTCAGACAATAACGATTCACAGTTGTTGATCGCTTCACGCCAATCTTTATTCAGCAACTCTGCGATTTGCAGTTTGACCGATTGCTGCTGCTCGTCCATCACACGTTGGTTTAAATCGATACGATCAAAAATTTCCCCTACCGAGTATTTTAATACGCCGTAGACGTTCTTTTTCCAATGCCCTGGGGTACCACCTTTATTCGCGGCTTCAATCGCCTTGGCCATTTCATCGGCGACCATAGAAAGCTGAATTGAGAGCTTCAGCTTGGAAAACTCTCTATGGCGGACGTAGTAGTCCGTAATACCAATAGCCAACGGTGACAAACGGTAAATGCTAACGCCATCAGTCATCTCGCTGGTGAAGCGGCTCATTAAGCGCTGTTTTACCAACTCATTGATCGCATTATTGGCACGAAACGCGGAGGCTTCACCGGTTTCTTCAAATAAGCGAGTTACGATGGCAAACGCATCGTGTAACTCACCTTCACCTAATTCTTCATCAAACCTTTCGTTACTCAATACTGCAATGGCAATAAGGAACGCCAGTCGTTCTGTCGTCAGGTTCAATGAGAAATCATGCTGTTTTACCCAGCTAACCAATTCATCAATAGGTTGCTGTGCAGCGTTCTGAGTCATCTCACTCATTGTTATTCCTGCTCTATTTTCTTTTTCGCCCATACATGAATGTATCGACCTAGCGAGAGGTACGGCTCTTGTCTACATAATTGTTGTTCGAGTGCCAGTACATCTTCATATTGGTAGTCACCCATATTTTTCACATTCCCAATATAGTCACTGAATGATCGGATGCCCGATTTTCCACAAATCTCAAATCCTGATTCTTCGATCCATTGATACACTTCTTCAGGTTTTAGCCCTTGCTGAGGCTGGAGCTTAAACCGCTTGCGATGCGGCATACCCTCCAATACATGGGGAATGTTGCCACAGACAACATTTTTGTACACCAAGCCATGATGGTTATAGAACATGATTGATGCCATACCACCTGGCCTAACTTGCTCTAACAAATTCTGCAATGCGGGTTTTGGCTCGGCTAACCATTCCATCACCGCGTGAAACAACAAAACATCCATTGGCGCACTAAGGTGCGATTGGATGGATTGCACGGGGGAATGTACCAACCGATACTGCTCAAGCAGACCATTTTTGCGGATCTCTTGTTCGGCTAGCTGGAGCATTTCCGAGGATAAATCACACAGCGTGATTTGGTGTCCAAGCTTGGCTATTTTTTGTGACATTTGTGCCAAACCGCCGCCAGCATCAAGCACTTGCAAAGGTTTTGGGTGGTTGCTCAACAAAGCGAGCAGTTGCTCAAGATCTTGCCAAACAATGACTTGACGAATTTCACCTTTGTCAGAGCCGTATATGTTTTTTGCAAATTTGTGGGCAATATCGTCGAAATTCCGGTCTTCAGTCACAGTGGCTTGAGTTATGATAGCGAATCGTGCTGCTATTCTGTCATAGGAATGGCAGGAATAAAGGGGCTTTGTTCCTTTTTATTATCAAGTGGTGTTTTTTCGGACTATTTTGTATATGTTTGAGCTGAAAAAAGTTGTTTCCTCATTATTAATGCCTCTTCCGGCGATGCTAATCCTCGGTTTTGTTGGATTAATGCTCATAATGTTCACCGTCAGACGTAAGACTGGCTGTATGTTTGTCCTCTTCTCTTTAGTGGGGATATTTCTTATCTCTTTCCAACCCTTTGCAACGCGCATGCTAATGCCTTTGGAAAGACAATACTCGGCTTTTCTCCCCGTTGATGGCACCATCGATTATGTGATGGTTTTAGGTAGCGGCCACGTAGTGGATGACCAAATCCCGCCGACCTCGGAACTCAGCCGCACTGCGTTGGTACGCTTAAACGAAGGCATACGTGTCATGCGTATGTACCCCGGCTCAAAGTTGATTTTATCAGGCTACTCTGGCGGGTCGGAATTTAGCCATGCGCGCATGCTAGCCGTGGTGGCACTCGCGCTTGGAGTGAGTAAATCCGATATTATTTTGCTAGAAACAGCTAAAGATACTTGGGAAGAAGCACGACAAGCCGCCGCCTTTGTTCAACAGCGTAGGCTGGTTTTGGTAACGTCAGCCAGTCATATGGAAAGAGCGTTAAAAGAGTTTAATTCTGCAGGTATTGACCCAATACCTGCGCCAACCAATTTCTTAGCGCAAACGAATATTGAGCAACCTTGGGAAAAATACGCTCCTCGAGCACGTTATTTAGAACAAACCGAGCGTTACTGGTATGAAACGTTAGGGCTGCTGTGGCAAGACTTACGTGATTGGGCCTCCGGGCATGGCGATACAGAGTTGGACATCAATAGCAATTAGCAATTGTATTCAACCCAAAACGGAGCCACTTATGTGCTCCGTTTTTCTTGGTAATCGCGGCTACAAAAAATCATGGGAATAAAAAGGCACGGCCCAACGCCAATTTTACACACACGACCACTCAGCTAATCACCAGCGAACATATAACCTTCACCGTGCACAGTCACAAAGATTTGCGGATTCTTGGGATCAAACTCCATCTTCGCCCTCATGCGTCGAATCAGTACATCAATCGTTCGATCGTTAGGTGCATCCACACGGTGGCTGATCATATTTAAAATACGTTCACGGCTAAGGACTTGATTCGGATATGACGACAAGGCAACTAATAGCTCATATTCCGCTTTGGTCAGTTTTACGGGCTCACCATTACGGCTCAGCGCTCGGCGCTGGATATCAAAGGTCCACTCGCTAAAGCGCACTAAATTCGCATTGTGAGATACACCGCTCTCTTCGTTCAGTTTGTTTTTTGCGGTCGAGATCCGCCACAGCAAGTTTTTCACTCTCACCAGCAACTCGCGCAATTCAAAAGGTTTCGTTACGTAATCATCGGCCCCCATTTCAAGACCAACAATCTTATCAATGCTATCCGTGCGCCCTGTCACTAATATGATGCCAATATCAGATTGGCTGCGTAGCTCACGCGTTAACATTAAACCATCTTCACCGGGTAAATTAATGTCTAGCATAATCAGATCTATCGCGCTGTTTTTCAAAGCATCTCTCATCTGAGTACCGCTTTCCGCTTGCGTTACCATATAACCTTCGCTTTGAAAGTATCCAGCTAGCTTACTGCGAGTGACTGCATCATCTTCAACTACTAATACGTGATAGCTCATTTACACCACTTTACTCTATAGAAATGTTCAAACCTCGGCTCGAGATTCTGTACAAAGCCATTCTATTCATAAATAGTCATAATTCTAGTCGTATCACTTTTAAAATTAAGAAAGATGAGAGTTTTTTGATTCAAAACAACCTTCCAGACATCCATTAACTTAATGAAAAAATCACTCATATTTTTTCATTTTCTTAGCGACTGCTATTCATTTTTATTAGTTACACTTAGATCAATTACTTTTTAAAAACGATTTTCGCAAAACCACCCCCTTGGAGAGCCAATACCATGCAAGACATCAAAGCTTTTAATGAACAGCGTGCCGAGATTTATTGGTGGCTTTCGAGCTTATTTGTGAAAGAACTTTCGGAGCATGAATTAGAGCAATACTATACGCCCGCTATTCGCACATTTCTTTCAGGATTAGCAGAAAACGCGACACTTAAACCTGCCATTGATAAATTAGTTGATGCACTGAACCGATTGCAAGACAAAGAAGACGCACAGCTTGAGCTCGCAGCCGATTTCTGTGATCTTTTTTTAAAATCCAATAAGGAGTCCGCGCTACCCTATGCCTCAATTTACATTGGCAAATCAGGGTTGCTCAATGACGAACCAGCCAGAGCAATGTCGGATTTGATGGCAGCCCATCACATTGCAGTCAACGATACACTCAACGAACCCGCCGACCACATTGCGATTGAACTGGATTTCTTAGGTAACTTGATCATTCGCTCCAATGAGCTTGAACAAGAGACACACCTTGAACAAGCCTTTACACAGCAGTGTGATTTTATTGAACAACATTTGCTCTCTTGGATCCCACAATTCCATCTTCGCTGCCAACAAATTGATCAATTTGGTTTTTACGGTGCCGCAAGCGAATTGTTGGTCGCGTTTCTTCACTTAGACCGCGACTATTTATCAAACTAATGAGATAACCTAGTTAATACCTATTACTAAATCGGTCAATTGTGACTGTTGACCGATTTATTCGGTGGATTTTTCGTTGCTTGATGGACATTTGCGGACTAGAATCTTGACCGCAAACGATAAAAAATGAATTTAAGATGCAACCGCTGATTAGAGGCGGTTTTTGTGTTTTTACTACTTTTAGGCTTCAATATAACACCGATAGGCCTAATACCGCTGAATTGCTCTTCGTGACTATCACTTTCAGCAGTTATCGACAGGACAGAGAATTTATGGCTACGATTAAAGACGTTGCACGCTTAGCGGGCGTATCAACCACCACGGTATCGCATGTAATCAATAAAACTCGCTTTGTGGCTGAAGCAACCCAAGAACGAGTGATGGAAGCGGTATCAGAGCTTAACTATGCACCAAGTGCAGTCGCTCGCAGCTTAAAATGCAACACCACCCGTACCATTGGTATGTTAGTGACCCAATCGACAAACTTATTTTTTTCTGAGGTTATCGATGGTGTTGAAAGTTACTGCTACCGCCAAGGCTACACACTTATTTTGTGCAATACCGGCGGTATTTACGAGAAGCAACGCGACTACATCCGCATGCTAGCGGAAAAACGTGTCGATGGTATGTTGGTCATGTGCTCGGACCTCACCCAAGAACTGCTTGAGATGCTTGATCGTCATTCAGACATTCCGAAAGTTATCATGGACTGGGGCCCTGAAAGTTCTCAAGCCGATAAAATTATTGATAACTCAGAGGAAGGCGGATATCTCGCCACCAAATACCTTATTGATCATGGCCATACTGACATTGCTTGCTTAAGTGGACACTTCGAAAAAGCGGCGTGCCAAGAGCGTATTCAAGGGTTTAAGCGTGCTCTTGCCGAAGCAAGCCTAACCGTTCATGAAGATTGGATTTTGGAAGGTAACTTCGAGTGTGATACTGCGGTGCTCGCCGCCGACAAGATCGCCGCCATGGACAAGCGGCCAACGGCTGTTTTCTGCTTTAACGATACAATGGCTCTCGGTTTAATGAGTCGCTTGCAACAAAAAGGCATCCGTATTCCTGATGACATGTCTGTTATTGGTTATGACAATATTGAACTTGCTGAGTATTTCTCGCCACCATTAACCACGGTTCACCAGCCAAAACGACGAGTAGGGAAAAACGCCTTTGAAATCCTATTGGAACGCATTAAAGACAAAGAGCATGAACGTCGTGTGTTTGAGATGCATCCCGAGATTGTTGAACGCAACACAGTAAAAAACATAACGAAATAGTGTCATTATTTAAAGCAAGCGACAAATGTCAATTTTATGGATTTTCCCATATTCAAGACAGAACGCCGTATTAAATAATAGTAAATTTGGAATGAGCATCACGCAAACAATAAATAAACGTGATGCTCATCCAAAAATTTATATATTCTTACTATTAGAAGTCACGCACAGGGCAAACCATTTGAAAAGATGGGACGCAAAGCCTCCGGCCTAAACCGACTATTCGGTAGGTAGCGGGGTTGCCGATGGCAAATATGCAAACGTTAAGTTTACCCCTTACTGACACTCTTTCTGCATAAGTTTGCTAATCTCTCGGACCTGATTTTGGTGGCGTTTTTCCCATACACCGAGAATTTACAGCATGGATAAACCAGTACTTAAAGATTCAATGCGACTCTTCGAACAACTTGGACGCGTTAAGTCTCGTTCAATGTTTGGCGGCTTCGGCATTTTTGTCGATGACACCATGTTTGCTTTGGTCGTAAACGATAAACTTCATATTCGCGCAGACGATCTATCAACCTCTCGCTTTAAAGAGCAAGGCTATGAGCCCTATATCTATAAAAAACGTGGGTTCCCTGTCGTCACAAAATACTTCGCATTACCTGACAATTGTTGGGAAAACCCTTCGCTTATTTTACGAGATGCTGCTGTCGCACTCGAAATCGCCAAACAAGAACGAGAAGTTCAAGCCCAAACGAAGCCAGAACGCCTAAAAGATCTCCCGAACCTTCGACTCGCCACCGAACGTATGCTTAAGAAAGCAGGAATAGAATCTGTAACGGATTTGCATACAAAGGGGGCTTTGGAAGCCTATAAAGCGATTCAGCAAACCCATTCTTCTTCAATCAGTCTTGAATTGCTATGGGCCCTTGAAGGTGCGATTGAAGGCAAGCATTGGTCGGTTATCCCACAATCTCGACGCGATGAATTAGCGAAAAGCCTTTAACCTCCGAGTAAATAAATATCTCGATTAAATAATCAAATACGCTCGTATCACCATGCGAGCGTTTTTTTTCATCCCGTTTTGAAATATAAATTCGACTTCCTCTGTCTTCTTCACTATATCTAGTAAAATATGTCGTTTTGAGGAATACCATGAATAAAAAACTTCTCTTAGGCTTGGCTTTATTTGCCTTTATTGTCTTTTTGATTGTAAATTTTGGCCACTATCTAACGTTAGATAATGCCAAAGCACAGCAAATGCTATTAAACGAATACATTAGCCAAAACGTGATCAGCGCTGCTTTGATCTATTTCTCACTCTATATTGTGCTCACGGCTTTCTCTATCCCAGGAGCGGCGGTCGTCACGTTACTGGGCGCTGCGCTGTTTGGTTTTTGGACTAGCTTACTGCTTGTCTCCTTTGCCAGCACCATAGGCGCAACTATCGCCTTTTTGAGTAGTCGTTTCTTACTACGAGAATGGATTCAAACAAAATTTGGTCAAAAGCTGCAAACGATTAATCAAGGCATTGCAAAAGATGGTGCATTTTATCTATTCTCACTGCGCTTAATTCCGGTTTTCCCTTTTTTCTTGATTAATTTATTAATGGGCCTAACACCCATATCAACCGCTCGCTTCTACCTGATTAGCCAACTCGGTATGCTGCCCGGTACTGCCGTTTATCTGAATGCTGGTACTCAACTAGCTGAAATTGAAAGCTTATCCGGTATTGTATCTCCTTCGGTTTTGCTTTCATTTGCTCTATTAGGTCTTTTTCCTATTCTCACCAAGTGGATTATGGCTAGATTGAACAAAAACCCAACTTCCGCCTGAAGTGAATAATGATGAAAATTTGTGTTTCAAACCACCCGATAGAGGCATATATAGTTTGTCAGTATTTACAGCAATTCAATATTCGCTGTGAAGTGAGAGGCGATAACTTATACGGCTTAGGTGGAGAGCTCCCTTTTTCAGAAGAAACCTTGCCCTATATATGGCTGTTGGATGAAACTCAAATCGCCGAGGCTCAAGCACAATTATTGAGCTATCAGATAGAAGAGATAAACGAAGAACCTAACTGGATTTGTGGACAGTGCAACGAGGAAAATGGGCCGCAGTTTGCAGCCTGCTGGTACTGCGGTTGTTTAGATTCAGACTAACGAGTCTGATGCTGGCGGATGAACTCAATTGAGTGGTGGTTAAACATCTCAGATTGTTCAACATTGCACACGTGGCCGCAATCTGGGATTTCTAATAACACACTTTGTCTATGCATTGCCACCATGTCTTTAACGGGTTGAATAAACATATAGTCTCTCTCTCCCATAAGATAAAGAGTGGGAATGGGTAGCTCTTTCTCTTTGAAGCATTTCATCAGAGGATTGACTTCGGAAGTCAGCATAAACCAGCGTTTAAACTCTTTTTGGCACAGCTTCTTCGCTTCTCGAATAAAAAGATGCCGTGACTCTTTTTGGTTGCGTTGTGGCATCACAATGTAAGCAAACAGACGATAAAGCCACATGTAAGGAATGATGTGTTTACTCAAATTACCCAACTTTACGAGCACTTGAGAGCGCACATTCAAACGGGTTATCGCTCCGCCCAAAACCATAGAGCAAACTCGCCCAGTCGCTATTTCAGCAAGATTACGCACAATAATAGTGCCGAGTGACATTCCAACAAAATGGGCAGACTGAATTTTCAAATGATCGAGCACTTTGAGAATATCAAGAGTGACGGATTTAAACGTGTAACGATTTGCCATCAACTCTTTAAACAGTTGGTTTGACTTGCCATGACCTCGTAAATCAACTAATAACAGGTTGAAATGCTCACGGTACGCTTTGATTTGCTTAAACCAGATGGATGAACTTCCACCTGCACCATGCACAAAAACAACCCATTCATCACTGGTGGGATGCAGGTAGGTCTTATGGAAAAGTAGGCTATGAGACATACAAAACCGTTAATCAGCTTCAATTTGAGAAACGCAAGACTACCACAAAACGGGGGCTGAATAGCAAAAAATCATGCGGGCTCGTTCGGCTCAACAAGTAAGGCGCCAAAGCGCCTTACTTGTTATAAAAACATCAGTCATGAAACGCGAGATGATACATCTTGATGTACTCTTTCGCTGAATCCTGCCAGCTAAAATTTTGTCGCATCGCCCTCTGCTGAACCTCCAACATAGTTTCGGGATGTTGAAGATAAAACAGCATCGCTCGCTGCATTGCAATAAGCAGTGCTTCTGGAGAAGGATCATGAAAACCAAAGCCGGTCGCTTCTTCAGGAAACTTATCATAATCACGCACGGTGTCTTTTAAACCACCAACTTCACGAACGATGGGCAGCGTGCCATAAGCCATGCTGTAGATCTGATTCAAACCGCAAGCTTCAAATTCTGAAGGCATTAAGAAGAAATCAGAACCGGCTTCAACCAAATGTGCAAAACGATTGCTATAAGCTTCAACAAACGCAAATTTATCAGCATGCTTCGCCGCCATTTTATGTAGCTGAACAGCAACTTCAGGCTCTCCTGTGCCAACAATAATGAGCTGAGCATCATTGCGTAAGAACGACTCTAGTATAGGTAAAATATAGTGGAAACCTTTTTGGTGGGTGAGTCGACAAACCATCCCAAACAAAGGCAAGTCACGCTGAGGTAATTGCAGCTCCTCTTGCAACATGCGCTTACTCGCCCATTTGCCCGCTTGAAGTGATTCAGCTTCATCACAGTAGCCAAGAGGAAGAAATTCATCGTTTTGTGGATCCCACTCGCTATAATCACACCCATTAACGATGCCGTGCAAATCTCTAGCTCGGTGAACAAAATCATCTACTAACCCATGAGAGCCAAGCGGTGTTAGCAGCTCGGAAGCATAATTAGGGCTAACGGCATTGATTTTGTCAGCAAAGGCAATCCCTGCTCTTAGCATACTGACGTGGTCGTGTCCGTAGCGTAAAAATTCCATGCCAGATAAGTTCAATTCTGGGATGATCTCTAATTGATGATAAGAAAAAATACCTTTAAAAATCGCGTTGTGAACGGTCAATACGCTTTTCATATCAGAAAAATAAGCGTCATGCTGGTAACGCGTTTTCAACAAAAATGGAACCAACCCTGTATGCCAATCATTTGCATGGATAATCTGTGGTTTTTTACCGAGCTTAGGTAAAACATCTAGGCTAGCTGCTGAAAAGAAACCAAAACGCTCGCCATTATCAGCGTACGCTTGGTTATTCTCGCCATACATTTGTGCTCGGCCAAAATATTGTTCACATTCAATTAAGTACACGGCCACTCCATCTAGCTCCATCTGACGGACCAGATATGAAGTATGAGGCCAATGGGTAAGCTCAGTTTCTAGCACAACAGGAGCATCTGAAATGCCCAATATAGAACGATAAGCAGGTAGCACAATAGCTACCTGATGACCTAACTCTTGCAGTGCTTTAGGCAGTGCTTTGGCCACATCGGCCAAACCACCACTTTTGATCAAACCTTGAGCTTCTGAAACGGTAAACCAAACATCGATTTTTTCCATTCTAGAATCCAACTTTTGTTCCTTTTGCGATAACAACGATGCCCTCATCAGAAACATGGAAACGTTGTCTATCGAGTTCTAAATCTTCACCAATGATAGTACCTGGTGCTATCTCGACATTTTTATCAATAATCGTACGCTTAATTGTACATCCTTCACCAATTTTAACATCACCGAGGATCACGGATTCACTCACTAAAGTGTTGGCTCCAATGTTACTGCGGTAACCTAGTACCGATTTATAAATTTTCGCACCTTGAATGTAGCTTCCGCCGGAGATCAAGCTGTCGGTGATCTGTACTTTACGATCGTGTGAATCAACAAAGGTTGCAGGTGGTAACGGTGGATAATAAGTGTGCAGAGGCCAGCTACGGTTATACAACGAAAAATCGGCATCATGCTCTAATAGATCCATGTGCGCTGCCCAGTAGGCCTCAATCGTACCAACATCACGCCAGTAAGTTGTGTCTTTTTCGCCTTTGATTTTATTGGTTGAAAAATCATAGACATAAACCTCTCCTTCCGGGAAAAGTTTAGGAATAATATCTTTGCCAAAATCATGGCTGGAATGATTATCTTCAGCATCACGACGCAGTTCTGCACAGAGTTTATCTGTATCGAATATATAGTTACCCATAGAAACAAGTGCAAGGTCTGGGTGCCCAGGGATCGCTTTAGGGTTGGAAGGTTTTTCTTCAAAACCGACCATTTTTCCGGCTTCATCAACTTCAATCACACCAAACTGAGACGCTTCTTTCAGCGGCATTCTCAGCGCAGAAACGGTCAGTTTTGCGTCTACACGTTTATGGAAATCGAGCATCTGGCGGATATCCATTTTATAGATATGATCAGAGCCAAAAATACATACTTGGTCGGGGGTAGAGAGTTCAATAAAACGAATATTCTGGTAGATAGCATCCGCAGTACCTTCGTACCAGCGCTTGCCATCACGCATCTGTGCGGGGATTGAATCGATAAACCGATCAGTGATGCCCGAAAGGTTCCAGCCTTTCTTCATATGTAAATACAACGATTGTGATTTAAATTGTGTAAGTACGTAGATACGCATCAAATCCGCGTTTACAAAATTATTCAAAGCAAAATCGATTAAACGATAACTGCCACCAAATGGCACTGCAGGTTTACTACGCGATTCCGTTAAAGGCATCAAGCGCGAGCCTTCGCCACCAGCAAGGATCATTCCTAAAACACCAGCCATTTTAATTCTCCTTATTTCATTCTTATATTTGCATTCCATACCTTAATTTACAGGGGATGTATGGATGCTATCCTTATTGACCACTTGCAGTGGGCTGTATGAAACTCCCTCACCACCCTAAATGCAATCGGTTGTTTATACGTTATCGAATTAAAGAAATAATACAATTTTAAATACGCTGTTCTGACTTGTCTGAACCCTTTAGTTTGCTAACTCCTAACCTAGCTCACATTTACAGCTCGGTGTAACATATAAACATAACAATGTATTAACTAATCATTTTTATTCACTTTATTGATGCATTCTTAATTTTATATACACTCTCTTTTTATTAAAAATACAACGAATTTATGACGCTATGTTTACTAGGTTAAAGACATAAATATTAATTACACCAAATAGCTCTATTTTAGTTGTTGAACCGACTGAACAATTCGCAAAATGCTGGTGTAATAGGGCTATCTCCTGTGCACAAGGCTCCGAACATCCGACACCCCGCCCGCTCACGGATAGTTAATCAATACTGCCTTACACATGGAATGTCAAAATATTGGCGACACATTCTCCATGAATAGTATGAATAGTTGAACTTGCTCAAACTCCAGCCAAAAAAAAGGTAGCCCGAAGGCTACCTTTTCGCATTGATCACATTAAAGGCTATTTTTTAGCGTTTTTACGCTTATCGGTAATTTCCCACCGCCCATTATCGTACAACGCCGTCCAACCTGAGGGTTTACCCTCTATCTCAGTGCGTACATAGTGTTCTTTTGACTTACGACTAAAGCGTACAACCGCCGCCACACCATCAGGATCATGTGCAGGCGCATCAGCTAAGTATTGATACTTTGGTGCTAGGCGCTCTTTGAAACGAGCCAATTCTTCAACCAATGGCGCACGTGTCTCACGAGATTTAGGGAAATTGCTCGCCGCAAGAAACAGACCTGAAGCGCCATCACGCAGTACAAAATACGCATCCGAGTTTTCACAAGGCAATTCTGGGAAATGGATAGGATCTTCTTTTGGTGGAGCAACTTCGCCGCTTCTTAAGATCTTACGCGTATTTTTACAGTCATCGCTGGTGCAATCCATGTACTTACCAAAACGGCCATTTTTCAGTACCATGTTTGACCCACACTTGTCACACTCGACAACTGGGCCATCATAGCCTTTAACTTTAAACTCACCGAATTCTACAACGTAACCTTCGCAGTTCGGATTGTTCCCGCACACATGCATTTTACGTGTGTCATCGATTAGGTACGCATCCATCGCCGTTTCACAGATAGGACAACGTTTTTTAGCGCGCAGTGCAGCCGTTTCAACATCTTCTTCCAAGACATTGATGACGCCTTCTTCGTCACCTAGGTTAATGGTGGTTTTACAACGCTCTTTAGGCGGCAGTGCATAACCAGAACAACCGAGGAACACCCCTGTAGAGGCTGTACGAATTCCCATTGGACGTGAACATGTCGGACATTGAATGTCGGTCATCACGATGTGGTTGGGTTTCATACCACCTTGTTCTTCATCCAGTTCAGCCGTTTCTAAATCTGAAGTAAAATCTTTAAAGAAATCGTCCAAGACTCCTTTCCAATTTGCAGATCCTGCTGCAATTTGGTCCAGCTTTTCTTCCATTCGCGCGGTGAAGTCATAGTTCATCAAGTCATTGAAACTGTCATCCAGACGATCGGTGACGATCTCACCCATTTTCTCAGCATAAAAACGTCGCTGATCCACTTTCACATAGCCGCGATCTTGAATGGTAGAGATGATAGAAGCATACGTCGATGGTCGGCCTATACCACGCTTTTCAAGCTCTTTTACCAGCGCAGCTTCCGTATAACGTGCCGGTGGCTTAGTGAAATGTTGTTTTGGATCTAACGTTTGCAATAACAACGTTTCGCCCACTTTCACTGGTGGTAAAATTTGGTCTTCATTCTTACCCATTGGACGTTGAACTCGTGTCCAACCATCAAATTTAAGGATGCGACCTTTCGCCTTAAGGGTAAATTCTGCCGCTTTCACGCTCACAGTGGTCGAATCGTATTGAGCTGGCGTCATTTGGCAAGCAACAAACTGATTCCAGATTAGCGCGTATAGCTTATGAGCATCCGCTTCCATACCTTGTAAATCATCGGCTTTCACATCCACGCTGGATGGACGAATCGCTTCGTGCGCTTCTTGAGCGCCCTGCTTACTTCCATAAGCTAACGGATTCTCCGGTAAGTAGGCTTGTCCAAACTCACTCCCAATATAGCTGCGAACCGCTTCGACCGCTTCAGCACTTAAGTTGGTTGAATCGGTACGCATATAAGTGATGTAACCCGCCTCATACAAGCGCTGAGCTAGCATCATCGTTTTCTTCACTCCGTAACCCAAGCGAGTACTGGCTGCTTGCTGTAACGTCGAGGTGATAAAAGGAGCGGAAGGTTTACTGCTGGTTGGACGATCTTCACGTTTACACACTTCGTAAGAAGCTTTTTCTAAAATCGAAACCGCTGATTTAGCTTCCGCTTCGTTGACAGGCTTAAACGCTACATCATTTTTTTGCGCGACCAACAGACGGAAATCCGTTTTATCTTGCGTTTTCGTATCAGCATGGATATCCCAGAACTCTTCAGGGACAAACGCGTTAATTTCACGCTCACGCTCAACAAGTAATTTCACCGCCACCGATTGGACGCGACCCGCAGACAAGCCACGCGCCACTTTTTTCCAAAGTAATGGAGAGACCATAAAACCCACCACACGGTCCATGAAACGACGCGCTTGTTGGGCGTTTACACCGTCGATATTCAATTCACCCGGTGTTTGGAAGGCTTGTTGGATTGCATTTTTAGTAATTTCGTTAAATACAACTCGTTTGTATCGCTGTTCATCGCCACCGATGATCTCACGAAGGTGCCAAGCGATGGCCTCTCCTTCGCGGTCCAAATCGGTTGCGAGATAAATGCAGTCGGCATCTTTAGCAAGCTTTTGCAATTCCGCCACTACTTTTTCTTTACCCGGCAAAATTTGGTAATTCGCTTCCCAGCCGTGATAAGGGTCGATGCCCATCTTCTTAATTAACGAACTGCGGTCTTTCTCGCTTTTCAAGCGTGCTTTCTCTTCAGCGCTAAGGTTCTTTGAAGAAGAACTAGGCGTTGCTTTTTTAGCGGTACTTTGACCTGCGGTTGGAAGATCACGAACATGCCCTACGCTCGACTTAACAATAAAATCTTTACCAAGATATTTATTGATCGTTTTAGCCTTGGCTGGCGATTCCACTATAACGAGTGATTTACCCATAATTGACTCAAATGCCCTTAATCATTACGCGAAAGTAAATCGCATGACGTTCTAAATTATTGCTTCTTTTTTTACTATCGAGCCAGTTAACAAGAAGATCAACATGTTTTTTAAAAATAAAATTCAACCACTCAATAATTGGTCAAAATGCAACCAGAGCTCAGTGGCCTATTCTCCGCCAGCCTTCCAACCTAAATTGAAAAGTTTAAAATCGAGTCCTGTGGCGCTTGTGAGCTTGACTTTCATTGCTGCAGCACTCTACTACACGTGCTTTGGCGCTCATACTAAAGTGAGTATTATCAGTTCGCGAAATAAATCCAATGAAATATGCCGTAAGTCACACATTCTCATTGCATAAAAAATCGGCTTTCTTGACTAAGCTTAGACGTGACTTCTCTCTTTGGTCAAAGCTTGAGAATCCACTCCATCGAATTTTGCGCCGAATTCTATTTGAAATCATTGAAATTACCTACCCTTTTACGGCACTATCCTCGCACATCTACTCATAGGACCGTAAAAGATGAGCGAAAAACAATCTATTACTGAATTTGATTTGTTACTTATTGCAAACCAAATCATTCAAGAACATGACGCTTATATCGTTGGCATGCGCGCCGATAGCGTTGAAGAAAAAGAGGATGTATTAGTTTTTAAAGGCAACTACTTTTTAGACGACAAGGGGCTGCCAACACCTAATACCACTGCGGTATTTAACATGTTCAAGTACCTTGCCTTGCATTTATCAAAGCAATTTACTCTCGTTCAATCGTAATTCTTGATGAAAAAAAGCCTCATTCGAGGCTTTTCATTATTGGGTTTAAACGCTCAATGCCTAGTGGCTTAGTTGCGCAAGCTGTTCAAAATAATCAGGAAACGTTTTCGAAGTACATTTAGGATCATTAATCGTCACTGCGGTATCGCTCAGTGCAACCAGCGAAAAACACATCGCCATTCGATGATCGTCATAAGTGTCGATTGCCGCATGCTGTAATGACGTTGGTGGTGTAATGATAATGTAATCATCCCCTTCCTCAACCTCTGCACCCACTTTACGCAGCTCCGTCGCCATTGCGGCTAAACGATCGGTTTCTTTAACACGCCAATTATATACGTTGCGAATGGCTGTGGTGCCTTTGGCAAATAATGCGGTCGTCGCAATGGTCATAGCCGCATCAGGAATGTGATTAAAATCGAGATCAACCGCATTAAGCTCTCCACGACGAGCGATGACATAATCATTCCCCCATTCGATGACTGCGCCCATTTTTTCTAGCGCATCGGCAAATTGAATATCTCCTTGGATACTGTTTTTACCAATACCAGTAACTTTTACTTCGCCACCTTTGATAGCCGCCGCCGCGAGGAAGTAAGAAGCAGAGGATGCATCTCCTTCCACCAAAAACTGCCCAGGAGAAACATACGATTGCCCAGCTGGGATCACAAATTGAGTGTAGTTATGGTTGATCACTTTTACACCAAACTGCGCCATGATGTGTAACGTGATGTCAATGTAGGGCTTTGAGACTAAGTCACCGACGATGTTGATCGTCATTTCACCATCAGACAGTGGCGCAGCCATTAAAAAGGCGGTCAAAAATTGACTCGAGATTGAACCGTCAATCGCCACGGTTCCAGCTTTAAGGCCGGTTGCCGTAATTTTTAACGGCGGGAAGTCTTCGTTTTCAAGGTACTCAATATCAGCGCCCGCTTCACGCAACGCCGTAACGAGATGACCGATTGGACGCTCTTTCATCCTCGGCTCACCAGTCAAAATGAATTCACCCTGTCCAAGAACTAATGCTGCCGCAAGTGGACGCATTGCCGTCCCTGCATTACCTAAAAACAGCTCAACGGATTGCTCGATGCTAAAAGGCCGACCCAAACCTTTTATCTCACACACCGTTTTGTCGTCTGACAAACGATACTCCACACCAAGTTTTTCTAGTGCGTTGAGCATGTGGCGAATGTCGTCACTGTCTAACAAGTTCGTTAGCTTAGTCGTACCACTTGCCAGAGCGGCAAGCAGTAGCGCTCGGTTTGAGACACTTTTGGAACCGGGTAAATTGACTTGCCCATTAATTTTTTTTATTGGTTGTAACGTGAGGCTTTCCATTCGAGTTGTGTTTCCTTGCATCTTCCAAAGAGCTCCTGTTTGCTCTGGGAAAATGAAAATTCTTCGTACTTGCAGCCTATCTAAAAATAAAAGCGAACTCCAGTACAAATATGGCCTGATAGTAATGATTGGCAAACTATTGAAAAATCCCTACTATCCTCATTCCGTGGCCTTATCTTGATGGTTAACCCAGATCGGATCGAACATGACTATTTACCTTCCTCAACTTGCGCTTGATGATTTCTCTTTTCCTTCCGCTGATGAGGCGCTAGAAGAGCCAAATGGACTGCTCGCGTTTGGTGGAGATTTACAACCAGAACGTATTTATAATGCTTATCGACACGGAATTTTTCCTTGGTATGGCCCACAAGAGCCTATCCTTTGGTGGAGCCCCGCTCCGCGAGCTGTGTTTAACCCACAAACTTTTTCTCCAGCTAAAAGCGTTAAAAAATTCCAGCGAAAACATCAATATAAAATAAGCCTTAACCATGCAACTAAAGAGGTAATTACAAGTTGCGCCAACGTAAGACCCGCAGATCAAACTTGGCTAAATGAAGAGATGCGCAGCGCCTACCTCGCCCTTGCGGCTTCTGGCCGTTGTCATTCGGTTGAGGTGTGGCAGGAAGATAAATTGATCGGCGGGCTCTATGGCATACAAATGGGCCAAATGTTTTGCGGTGAGTCGATGTTTAGTATCAAAGCCAATGCATCAAAAATTGCGCTTTGGTATTTTTGCCAGCATTTTCAATCACACGGTGGACAGTTGATTGATTGTCAGGTGATGAATCCGCATCTGGCATCATTGGGAGCTTTCGAATTAGAGCGCGACGATTTTCTCAAATCCTTGCTATCTTTTAGAGATAGCTCTGTCGATGAGCGCTGCTTTACACCCCAGTGGATCACCTTGCCTAATGAAGGATAACCATGAGCTCAGATTTACAGCAAATACGCATCGGTTTAACCAATAACCACCCTTGTAGCTATTTAAAAGATAGGCAAGAACGTGTCGCTGTGACTTTAGACTCTGCCATGCAATCGCCTGAGAATTATGAAATTCTACTCGCAAATGGTTTTCGGCGCAGTGGGGATACTATTTACAAACCTCATTGTGACAATTGCAACTCCTGCCAAGCATTGCGTGTTTTTGTTGACCAAGTCAAGCTATCAACCAGCCAAAAGCGGTTACTCAAAAAGGCACACACTTTTCAGTGGCAGTTGAAACCGACCATGGATTCGGGTTGGTTTGCACTCTATGCCCGCTACATTGAAGCGCGACATAAAGAGGGCAGCATGTACCCTCCCAACGAGCAGGAGTTTGCAACCTTTTCCGCTTGTCGTTGGCTAGATACTCAATACCTGCATATTTATCAAAACGGACAACTGGTCGCGATTGCGGTGACGGATATTTTACAAAACAGTGCCAGCGCCTTTTATACCTTTTATGATCCAGAGTCAGATCTGTCACTCGGGACACTAGGCGTTTTATTTCAACTGCAATATTGCCAAGCCACACAGAAACAATGGTTATATTTGGGTTATCAAATTGATGAATGCCCAGCAATGAACTACAAAGTACGCTTTGAGCGCCATCAAAAGCTAGTAAATCAACGTTGGCAAGGGTAGAATACGCCCCAACTTTACATATTTATCTTTTAGCGGCAGAATGCGTCCGTTAAAAATCGCCAAGTTTCTAAAGAGGATTAAATGGCTAAAGAAGACGTAATTGAGATGCAAGGCACTGTCCTTGATACTCTTCCAAACACAATGTTCCGTGTTGAGCTAGAAAACGGCCACGTAGTAACAGCTCACATCTCTGGTAAAATGCGTAAGAACTACATTCGTATTCTTACTGGTGACAAAGTAACTGTAGAGATGACTCCATACGACCTAACTAAAGGCCGCATCGTCTTCCGTGCTCGTTAATCTCTGATTTTCGAACGCAACAAAAAACGGAGCTAAATGCTCCGTTTTTTGTTACTTATAGAACTGGATTAAATGCAATGCATAGAAGAAAGCACGCCTCAGCGTGCTTTTGTTATTAGGTGATAAGCATCGGGATTACCGATTAGTGAACCGCTTCTTCACGAGAACCAATGTACTTAAACTTAAGCTCTTCGCCATCTAAATCCACTTTCACTGTGCCACCATCGACCAACGAGCCAAACAACAACTCATTCGCTAATGGCTTTTTCAGCTTATCCTGAATCACGCGGCCCATTGGACGAGCGCCCATCTCAATATCGTAGCCTTTCACAGCAAGCCAATGACGAGCATCCTCAGAAACCTCTAACGATACACCTCTCGCATCGAGTTGAGCTTGTAGTTCAACAATAAACTTATCAACCACTTGATGGATTACACGCTCATCCAAACGATTAAACCAGATGATGTTATCTAAACGGTTACGAAATTCGGGTGTGAATACTTTCTTAATCTCTGACATCGCATCAAAACTATTGTCTTGTTGGATAAGACCAATCGATTTTTTCACTGTCTCTGCAACACCTGCGTTGGTTGTCATCACCAAAATGATGTTACGGAAATCCGCTTTTCGTCCATTGTTATCCGTTAAAGTGCCGTTATCCATGACTTGAAGTAGCAAGTTGAAAATATCAGGGTGCGCTTTCTCAATCTCATCAAGTAGCACTACTGAATGTGGATGTTTAATCACAGCATCAGTTAGCAAGCCACCTTGGTCATACCCAACATAACCAGGAGGAGCACCAATTAAACGACTCACTGAGTGGCGTTCACCATACTCAGACATATCAAAACGCAGCAGCTCAATGCCAAGTAGCTTCGATAACTGCACTGTCACTTCTGTTTTACCCACGCCTGTTGGCCCTGCAAACAAGAATGAGCCCACCGGTTTATTGTCAGCACCTAAGCCTGCGCGTGAGAGTTTGATCGCCTCACTCAATACATCGATAGCGTCATCTTGTCCAAATACCAACATTTTCATTTTTCTATCAAGGTGCTGCAAAATGTCTTTATCGGAAGAAGAGACTGATTTTTCTGGAATACGCGCCATTTTAGCAACCATCGCTTCAATATCGGCCACTCCAACGGTTTTCTTGCGGCGACTTGCAGGTGCCAATCTTGAACGTGCTCCCGCTTCATCAATCACATCAATCGCTTTATCTGGCAAATGACGTTCATTGATGTATTTTGCAGAAAGCTCCACGGCCGCACGTAACGCTTTATTGGTGTAACGTACATCATGGTGCGCCTCGTATTTTGTTTTCAGACCCATAAGTATTTTAGTGGTGTCATCCAACGATGGCTCGACCACATCAATTTTTTGAAAACGGCGAGCCAGCGCGCGCTCTTTTTCAAAGATGTTGTTGTACTCTTGATAAGTCGTTGAGCCGATGCAGCGCAATTTACCGCTGCTAAGCAGAGGTTTGATTAAGTTAGCCGCATCCACCTGACCACCAGAAGCGGCACCCGCACCGATGATGGTATGAATTTCATCAATAAATAGAATCGCGTCCTGCTCTTTTTCAAGCTGTTTCAAAATGGTTTTAAAACGCTTTTCAAAATCGCCACGATACTTAGTTCCAGCGAGTAATGAGCCAATATCCAGTGAATAAATAACGCTATTTTGAATGATTTCAGGCACTTGGCCTTCCACAATACGCCACGCCAGCCCTTCCGCAATCGCCGTTTTACCGACTCCCGCTTCTCCCACTAACAGCGGATTATTTTTACGGCGACGACACAACACTTGAATGGTTCGTTCTAGTTCTTTATCACGCCCAATTAGCGGGTCAATCAACCCTTGCTTTGCCAATTGGTTGAGGTTGCTGGCAAAGCTTTCCAAACGTTCATCAGAACTGACTTCATCAGCTGATTCGCTGCTAAAAGAGTCGGAAGAGGCTGAATTATCACTTGCGCTGGAAGCTTTAGTGATGCCGTGTGAAATGTAGTTGACGATATCTAAGCGACTGATGTCATTTTTTTTCAGTAGGTAAGCCGCGTGTGACTCCTGCTCACTAAAGATTGCAACCAGTACATTCGCCCCTGTGACTTCATTGCGGCCAGAGGATTGCACATGAAATACAGCACGTTGCAGCACACGTTGAAAACTCAATGTAGGTTGCGTTTCACGTGTTTCGTCACTTTCAGGAATAAGAGGTGTGGTTTGATCAATAAAAATATCAAGCTCTTGGCGTAAGGCATCCAAATCCGCTTGGCAGGCTAATAAGGCCTCTCTGGCTGCATCATTTTCTAATAACGCAAGTAGGAGGTGCTCGACGGTCATGAATTCATGTCTTTTGTCTCGCGCTCGAGCGAACGCGCCGTTTAGACTCGACTCTAGTTCTTTATTAAGCATAAGTACCTCCTTAAGGAACCACTTTGTTGCTCCAGCAAGCGACTACGCTTGCTCCATAGTACAAAGCAGTGGATGCTCATTTTCCCTTGAGTACAAAGTAACTTGAGCTACTTTGGTCTCTGCAATCTCAGCACTGAACGTGCCACAAATTGCTTTCCCTTCATAATGCACCTTGAGCATTATCTGTGTTGCTTTGTCGATATCCATCGAGAAGAATCGCTCAAGGATTTCAATCACAAACTCCATCGGCGTGTAGTCATCGTTATTAAGAACTACGTTGTACATCGCTGGTGGTTTAATTGCTGTCTTCTCTTTCTCCAGAAGATCTGAGTCTGGAGTCACCCATTCAAAATGTTTACTCATGATGACCGTATTTAGAGTGCTTCTCTACCTAGTGGAACCGTGTGCCTCTCAGTAACCATTGTGTCGTTGGAATCTATTAATGTTATTAATGCTACCGACACAGTTGAAAAACAACCCTTACTTAGAGACTAATGCAGCAATTGTATCGCTGCAAATAAAACATTGCTATTCCGAACTATCAACGGCGTAGTTGATTAAAAAGAAAACAAAAGCAACTGCTTTCTTTAACTATTTCATTCTTAACGCCCTATTTAATCGTTACAACAATGTAAACCTTAAAAGTGATTTATTTGCAAATATGTCGAGTATCATACCTTTTGCCTATTGACTGCGCCGAATCATTGACTACATTGGTCAATTAGTGACTAAAAATTTGGCAGCGGCTGAATTGATATTCACATTCGGGTAACGTTTTTAGGATAAGTTTCTCGATAACAACATCAGTAACTAAAATGCAATGAGGGATGTAAAGCATGGCTACAGGTACAGTAAAATGGTTTAACAACGCCAAAGGATTTGGGTTTATTTGTCCAGAAGGTGAGGATACCGATATTTTTGCTCACTATTCAACCATTCAAATGGAAGGCTACCGCACACTCAAAGCGGGCCAACAAGTTTCCTACGAGATTGAACAGGGGCCGAAAGGTTATCACGCTAGCGCTGTTGTTCCAATCGAAGGTCAACTTGCAAAATAATCGCTGCCAAACGTGTATTTGATGAAAAACCCGCCGAACTAGCGGGTTTTTTATTGCTTAGAGGTGAATAACTGAAGGTTAAGCGCCAATGATCGCGTTCAAGGTTTGGCTTGGACGCATTAGTGCTGATGCTTTTTCAAACACTGGCGCATAGTAACCACCCAAATCACCCGGAGTACCTTGTGCCTGATTCAGCTCAGAGACGATAACCTGTTCATTTTCTTGCAGCTGTTTCGCAATCGGTGCGAATTCCGCCGCTAAATCAGCATCCGCCGTCTGCTCTGCTAAGGCCTCAGCCCAATAGGTTGCAAGATAATAGTGACTGCCACGGTTATCAAGCTCACCAACTCTGCGCGATGGTGATTTATTGAGATCAAGGAACTTACCAGTGGCTTTATCAAGCGCATCGGCTAGTACTTTCGCTTTCGCATTTCCAGTGACAACACTCAAATGTTCCAAAGACGCCGCCAGCGCCAAAAACTCGCCTAACGAATCCCAACGCAAGTGATTTTCTTTCTCAACCTGCTGAACGTGTTTTGGAGCAGAGCCACCAGCACCTGTTTCAAACAAACCACCGCCATTCATCAAGGGAACAATCGACAACATTTTAGCCGAAGTACCGAGCTCAAGAATGGGGAATAGATCCGTGAGGTAATCACGCAGTACGTTACCCGTAACTGAGATGGTATCTTTACCCGCTTTGAGACGCTCAAGTGTGAACAGAGTCGCTTCAACGGGTGATAGGATCTGAATATCTAAGCCAGCCGTATCATGATCAGCAAGGTAGACGTTGACTTTTTTGATCAATTCACGGTCATGCGCACGCTGATCGTCTAACCAGAAAATCGCAGGAACACCAGTAGCTCTGGCACGAGTCACGGCCAGTTTCACCCAGTCTTGGATCGGTGCATCTTTCACTTGGCACATGCGGAAAATATCACCAGCTTCAACAGCTTGCTCTAGCAATACTTTGCCGGAGGTATCCACAATACGTACCGAACCCGCTGCATCGAGGATAAAGGTTTTATCGTGCGATCCATATTCTTCAGCTTTTTGCGCCATAAGGCCCACGTTTGGCACACTGCCCATCGTGGTGGGATCAAATGCACCGTGCTTTTTACAAAAATCAATCACCGCTTGATAAACGCCAGCGTAGCAGCGATCGGGGATCAGTGCTTTGGTGTCTTGTTGCTTGCCATCTGGCCCCCACATTTGACCAGAAGCGCGCAGCATTGCTGGCATTGACGCATCAACAATGATATCGCTTGGGACATGTAGGTTAGTAATACCTCGGTCAGAATCGACCATAGCAAGCGGTGGCTGCGTGTTATAAACCGCTTGAATCGCGGCTTCAATTTCTTCTTTCTGTGCTTGTGGCAATGCTTGTATTTTCGCGTAAACATCGCCTAGGCCATTGTTGACATCAACACCTAATGAGTCAAACAACGCGCCATACTTCGCAAATACGTCCTTGTAGTACACTTTAACGGCATAGCCGAAAATGACTGGGTCAGACACTTTCATCATGGTTGCTTTCATGTGCAAGGAAAGCAGCACATCTTGCTGTTTCGCTGCTGCGATTTGTTGCTCGAAAAACTCAACTAACGCTTTTTTGCTTAGAACTGAAGCATCGATAATTTCTTTATCAAGCAGCGCAAACTCTTTCTTTAAGACTTTAGTCGAGCCATCATGGCCGACAAACTCAATTTTGACCTTAGTGTCACCTTCAATGGTGACTGACTTTTCTGTTCCATAGAAATCTTTGTCTTGCATGCTGGCAACATGTGAACGGGATTGCGGTGACCATGCGCCCATTGAATGTGGGTTTTTCTTCGCATAATTCTTGACTGATAATGGTGCGCGGCGATCGGAGTTTCCTTCACGCAATACTGGGTTAACCGCACTGCCTTTGATTTTATCGTAAGTCGCTTTAATCGCTTCTTCTTCGTAGGTACTTGGTTCTTCAGGATAATTTGGTAGGTCGTAACCTTTTTCCTGCAACTCTTTAATCGCGGCTTTCAATTGTGGGACCGATGCAGAAACGTTAGGCAGTTTAATAATATTCGCTTCTGGTTTGGTCGCCAGTTCACCTAATTCGGCAAGCGCATCACTTACACGTTGATTTTCTTTTAAATGTTCTGGGAAGCTGGCAAGGATACGCGCAGCCAGTGAAATATCGCGGGTTTCAACGCTAATGCCTGACGAGGCGGTAAAGGATTGGATAATCGGCAATAAAGAATAAGTGGCCAGTGCTGGTGCTTCGTCTGTAATGGTATAAATAATTGTAGGTTTTTCTGTAGGCATGAAAAATTTCCCTATTTGTTCTAGCAGCACCATTGGATGAAACAGTGCTGTGTGATTGTCCGTGTCAAGTGGGTTAGCATCCTCGCGACTTGAACACGATAGCGTCACTCTTTCAAAAACTGAATCGAATGTCGTTGAGCGTTATCCGATTTTAGTCATTGAGTGAAAATACGTATACACCCAAACCCTTTATTGATACTGAATCCAAATAGCATGGGTTGAGTATAATTAAACAAAACTAGGATAATAGTCTATTATCTTGTGCGTCAATCCTGTTTCTGGGCGCGCAAATCATAGCTTAAATCCAAAGTTCAGAAAACTTTCAAACACACTTCATTTACATTTTTGCAAGGTAGTTAACATGTCATCCCGCTTGCGTCGTGATTCTTCATCAGTATCAAAACCCTCTGGCTCTTCTCATTTTAAACGGCGCGATCCACATCAGCGTTCAACCGCCCGTTCCTCTTCATCTGCAGAAGAGGTAAAAAAACGAGTATCACTTGCTGATCGAAAAGTCATCATCTTTAATAAGCCTTTTGATACGCTAAGCCAGTTCACCGATGGTGATGGGCGCAAAACTCTCGCTGATTTTATTCCCGTAAAAGAGGTGTATGCCGCAGGTCGTTTGGACAGAGACAGCGAAGGTTTGATGGTGCTCACCAATGACGGCATCTTGCAAGCGAGACTAACGCAGCCGCAGTCAAAATTACCAAAAACGTATTGGGTTCAAGTAGAAGGAGAACCCGCTCAAAACGATTTAGATAAATTGCGCCAAGGTGTAGAGCTAAAAGATGGCATGACGCTGCCTGCCAAGGTTGAGGTTTTGCAACCGCCTACCTTGTGGGAACGTAATCCACCGGTTCGTTTTCGCGCACAAATCCCAACCACATGGCTTGCGATTACCATTACTGAAGGTAAAAACCGGCAAGTACGACGTATGACAGCGCATATTGGCTTTCCAACACTGCGCTTAGTGCGCTACGCGATGGGCGACATTGTTTTAGGCGATCTACAACCCGGTGAGTGGAAAGAAATTACCCTCTAACACCGCTCTCAAAAACGGAAGCCTCTTTATTTAAGAGGCTTCACTGTGTTTATTTATGGCGTTCTTTAAGCTTATCAATCACATCACTCAACGCTAATCCTTGGTCTTGCAATAGCACCAATAAGTGATAAATCAAATCAGCAGACTCACACACTAACTCCGCCTTATCGCCCGACGTCGCCGCAAGCGCAACTTCAACGCCCTCTTCGCCCACTTTCTGCGAAATACGCTTTGTTCCACGGGCATAAAGGCTAGCGGTGTAAGAGGAATCCGGGTCGGCACTCTTGCGGGCAGCCAATAGCTGCTCAAGCTGATGAAGCCACACCATTTGAGACTCTTCTTGTGCATCGTTATCCCAACAGGTTGTGGTTCCAGTATGGCACGTTGGCCCAATGGGATTCACTTTGACCAATAAAGTGTCATTATCACAATCGAGCGCCATGTTTTTCAACTGTAACACATGACCAGAGGTCTCTCCTTTGGTCCAAAGGCGCTGTTTGCTGCGAGAAAAGAACGTCACTTGGCCTGTTTGCGCGGTTTTTTGCAACGCATCTTGGTTCATGTAACCCATCATAAGCAATTGACTTGATTGAAAATCTTGCACTATCGCCGGAACAAGGCCATCAACTTTGTTCCAATCAATACGCTCAGAAAGTGCAGCCGCACTCGATACTTGAAAACTCATCGTCTTACCTCTACACCTTCTGCTTGTAAATATTGTTTTAATTCGCCGATATTGATGATCTGCTTGTGAAAAACCGATGCCGCCAACGCGCCATCGACATGAGCTTGTTGGTAAGCTTGCGCAAAGTGCTCCATCGTTCCCGCCCCGCCAGAAGCGATAAGTGGCACGCGACACACAGCACGTACCTTCTGGAGTTGCTGTAGATCATAACCATTGCGCACGCCGTCTTGGTTCATCATATTCAATACGATTTCACCCGCACCACGTTTTTGTACCTCTTGTACCCAATCGCAAGTTTGCCACTGTGTTGCTTTGGTGCGCGTCTCATCTCCAGTAAATTGATAGACCTGATACTGACCCGTTTCTTGATCGAAGTAAGAGTCAATGCCGACCACAATACATTGCACGCCAAATTTATCCGCTAAGTCAGTAATCAACTGTGGGTTAGCGAGTGCAGGAGAGTTAATGGAGACTTTATCTGCACCAAATTCTAAAATTCGCGCAGCATCTTCGGCAGATTTAATACCGCCCGCGACGCAAAATGGAATATCAATCACTGCCGCGACACGCGCCACCCAACTTTTATCAACCACTCGGCCATCACTCGACGCGGTAATGTCGTAAAACACCAACTCATCCGCGCCCTCTTCGGCGTAGCGTTTTGCAAGCGGTACGATATCACCAATGATTTCGTGATTGCGAAACTGCACCCCTTTCACTACTTGTCCATCGCGGACATCCAAACAAGGAATTATGCGTTTTGCCAACATTCGAATGCCTCCTGAGCGGTGAACTTACCATCTAATAAGGCACGACCGACAATCACGCCTGCGACGCCACTGCCTGTTAAAGCTTTGATGTCCGCTAAGCTACCGATACCACCTGAGGATTGAAACTGTACTTGTGGGTACTGTTTGCATAAATCGATATACAACTCAACGTTAGAACCGGCTAGTGTGCCATCGCGCGAAATATCAGTGCACAATACGTGCGTCAAACCGACCGTTAGGTAATCATCAATCAAGGCTTCTATCGTTACACCTGAATCTTCTTGCCAACCTGAAATGGCCACTTTACGTGTGCCGTCTTGATCAATGTTGATGTCGAGCGCTAGCACAATTTTTTCTGCACCATACTTTTCCATCCATTCTTTGACTAATTCAGGCTGTTTTACGGCCGTAGAACCGACAACCACGCGCTGCGCACCCGCATTTAATAAATCCGCCACATCTTGCTCACTACGAACACCGCCACCAATTTGAATATTGGCAGGGGTACTGGCAAGCAGTTTGGCAATCAGATCAAGCTGTCGGGCCGAAGTATCTTTTGCACCCGTTAAATCGACAAGGTGCAACCAGTTAGCTCCAGCCTGATGATAGAGGCGAAACTGCTCTGCAGGGTCCACTTTGTATTCGGTAACTTGACCATAATCGCCTTGAAATAAGCGAACCACTTGGCCATCAATTAAATCTAATGCTGGAATAATCATTGCTAATTCCCTTTTATAATTCCAAGAAGTTCTTGATCAGTGCTGAGCCAGCTTTGGATGAGCGCTCTGGGTGAAATTGGACACCATAGTAATTACCGCTTTGCAGCGCCGCGGTGAAAGGCTTACCGTATTCACATTCAGCAATCGTGTATTCACCGACGGGCATGGCGTAGCTATGGACAAAATAGAAATATTCACCTTGCTCAATGCCTTTAAACAGAGGATGGCCGCTTTCGGCATTGACCGTGTTCCAACCCATATGTGGCAGTGGTAAATCGCCTGTATCCATCAGGCGAACCTCGCCGTCACATAATCTCAAGCATTCAACAATATCATTATCAACAATGCCATTAGCTTGATCGCTAGCTTGCTGTCCTTTTTCTTCTGACAGCTGACCTAACAGTTGCATGCCTAAACAGATGCCGAGCAGTGGCTTTTCAACCTGTTTTACCAAGGTGATTAAATCGCGCTGTTGCAGATTTTTCATCGCCTCACTTGCCGTACCGACACCGGGTAAAAACAGCTTATCTGCCGTCAACACCACATCAGGATCTTTTGAAATAGTGACTGGGTAACCCAAGCGTTCGATGGCAAATTTCACGGAAGAAACATTAGCGCAGCCTGTATCAATGATGACAACCTTTTGCGGCTGGCTGCTGTTATCACTCATCGCTTCGCGGACTGACGACATTACAGTACTCCTTTGCTGCTAGGTAGTTCATTGCCTTCCACTTTAATGGCTTGGCGCAATGTGCGGCCAAAAGCCTTAAACAAACTTTCAATAATATGGTGATCATTCTCGCCACTGGATGAGAGATGTAGCGTACAGGCCAAAGTGTCGGTTAATGAACGGAAGAAGTGATATACCATTTCAGTGGAGAGATCGCCCACTTGCTCACGTGTAAAGGTGGCCTCAAATTTCAGATAAGGGCGACCCGATAGATCGAGCGCGCATTGTGCTAAACACTCATCCATCGGCAACGAAAAACCAAAACGACCAATGCCACGCTTATCGCCTAATGCCTCTTTTAAGGCTTGCCCGAGTGCTAATGCGGTATCTTCAATGGTGTGGTGATCATCAATGTGCAGATCACCATTGACGCTCAACTTCAATTGAAAACCACCATGGGTTGCGATTTGGTCAAGCATGTGGTCAAAAAAACCTAACCCCGTTGTAATCTGATTACCACCCGTTTCATCCAAATTGACCGCTACTTTGATGTCGGTCTCTTTAGTGGTTCTCACCACTTCGGCGCTGCGCGTTTTCACGGTTAAGTCTTTAACTATTTCACGCCATCCCATACTTTTCGGATGATACTGAATACCACGGATCGCCATATTTTCAGCCAGTTGCAGGTCGGTCATTCGATCGCCAATCACCACTGATTGCTGAAAATCGACTTTGCCTCCTTGCAGATACTCTTTAACCATCCCCAGTTTGGGTTTGCGGCAAGAGCAATTATCTTTTTCAAAGTGCGGGCAAATCAACACATCATCAAAGATCACTCCTTGGGACTGAAAAATGTCCATCATCATCGCATGAGGGGCATCGAAATCCGCTTGAGGATAGCTATCCGTCCCCAGTCCATCTTGGTTGGTGACCATCACCAGCCGATAACCCGCAGCCTGCAAAGCCAGTAGGCTTGGGATCACATACGGCTCTAGTTTCAGTTTGTCTAAACGATCAACTTGGAAATCAACCGGAGGCTCAACAATTAAGGTGCCGTCACGATCAATAAAGAGAATTTTTTGCTGTTTGCTCACTGGAATATCCTTTTCTATTGGCCAGTAACGTTACTTAAACGACTGGCTCTTTATTCATTTTGGGCTATTTATGGTGCTCGATTACTGATAATAATTGCGAATAAAAGCGAGTGTTTTTTCACACTCTTCGCGATTACCGATACTGATCCTCACACAATTTTCAATCGGAGAATTGCGTAAAATAATGCCGTGATCCCAAGCGGCTTTAAACAATGCATCGCCATCGGGAAATTTCACTAATAGGTAGTTTCCCCATCCTTCAAACACAGTTAAATTGGGCACCATATACAACCCTGCTTGTAAGTAAGCACGGTTTGCATTGAGATCCAACACTTGGAATTTGGTACGAGCAAGCCCAGCTTCCGATAACGCTTGCACGGCAATGTCTGCTACCGGAATTGGCACGGGATAAGGTGCAATTACCTTCTGCAGCACATCAATCAGCTCTTTATTGGCCAAGGTAAAACCGCAGCGCAAACCGGCAAGCGCAAACGCTTTAGATAAGGTGCGTAAAATCGCCAAATTCGGGTATTGCGCTAATAAATCAACGGTTGAGGCTTCTGGACAGAAATCAATGTAGGCTTCATCCATCACGACAATAGCGCGGTCTTTAGTCATTTCCAGCAAAGCAATAATATCTTGGCGCTTAACCAAATTGCCGGTTGGATTATTAGGACTACAAACGAAGATCAACTTCACGCTGTCCAAATTGGCACGAATGGCTGACAGGTCGAGCTGCCAATCTGCCGTTAATGGCACAACTTTACGCTCGACACCGAACGTTTCAGCGCTAATCGCGTACATACCATAAGTCGGCGGACAGTATAAAATAGCGTCTTGATTGGGCTCACAAAATGCGCGGATCAAAAGTTCAATCCCTTCATCGGCACCACGTGAGGTCAACACCTGCTCTGGCTGTACCTTGGCATAAGCCGCATACGCATCGATCATAGCTTTGGGTTGGCAATCACTGTAACGGTTCAAACGCACAAAATCGGTTTTGTACTCATTATTGAATGGCGATTCGTTGGCATTGAGCCACACATCACCACTGCCGCCAATACGGCGAGCCGATAAGTAAGGTTTCAGTGCTTGAATTTGCTTACGAGCCAGTTTTTCCATTATTTTTTCGCCTTTTGCAATTTTTCGACTCGAATGGTGACCGCACGTTTGTGTGCATCCAATCCTTCAGCTTCTGCCATTGTGACCACGGTTGGCGCTAACCCTTGTAAGCCCTCTGCGCTGAGTTCTTGCACCGTCATGCGCTTACTAAAATCAGCTAAACCAAGGCTAGAATAAGTACGCGTGTAACCGTATGTTGGTAAAACGTGGTTGGTACCCGAAGCGTAGTCACCGGCTGATTCTGGTGACCACTCACCTAAGAAAATTGAGCCAGCGTTATCAAGTAACGGCAACAGCTCACGAGGGTTCCGCGTTTGCACAATTAAGTGCTCAGGACCGTAATAGTTCGAGATAGAAACCGCTTGGGTCAAAGACTCAGCGATGATAATCAAACTAGAAGCCAATGCCTTTTCTGCAATGGCGGCGCGAGATAAGCTTTTTAGCTGCTTTTGCACTGCATCTGTTACTTGATCGGCAATCACCGCTGAAGGGGTCACTAACACAACTTGTGAATCAGGTCCGTGCTCAGCTTGGCTAAGCAGATCAGCCGCGATAAAATCGGCATCAGCCGTATCATCAGCAATCACCAACACTTCCGAAGGACCCGCTGGCATATCAATCGCTGCACCGCGAAAATCATTACTCACTTGACGTTTTGCTTCTGTCACGTAGGCATTACCGGGGCCGAAGATTTTGTCTACTTTAGCAACGGATTTAGTCCCATAAGCCATTGCTGCAATCGCTTGACCACCACCAATGTTGTACACCTCATCAATGTTACACAGCTTGGCCACGTAAAGGATTTCGTCCGCAATCGGTGGCGGTGAGCAGAGCACCACTTTACGACACCCTGCAATTTGTGCAGGAACCCCCAACATTAATACGGTAGAAGGTAAAGGCGCACTGCCTCCGGGAATGTACAAGCCCACCGTATTAATTGGACGCGTGACTTGTTCACACACAACTCCCGGCTGCGTTTCCACTTTGATCGGTTGCAGCTTTTGTGCTTTATGGAACTTAGTAATGTTCTCATAAGCTTGTTGAAGCGCTCGTTTCATCTTGTCAGAAAGACGCTCACACGCCGCATCAATCTCACCACTTGAGACGCGAATTGAATCCGGTTTCACGCGGTCAAATTTTTCAGTTAACTCAATTAACGCTTGGTCACCTTGCGCTTTTACCTGCGCAATCACGGCGCTCACGGCAGCAGTGACATTGGCTCCTTCAGTAATGGCCGGGCGTTCTAAAATTGAATCTTGCTGAGTTTCACTCAACGATTGCCAAACGACAGTTCTCATCGCCGTTACTCCATCATTTTATCGATAGGTAAAACCAAAATAGAACTCGCCCCTAATGCTTTTAGGCGCTCCATGGTTTCCCAAAATAGGTTCTCGGTACTGACCACGTGTACTGCAACACGATTTTTCTCCGCCGATAAAGGCAGCACTGTTGGGTCTTCCGCTCCCGGAAGTAAGCCTTTAATCGCTTCTAATTGATCAACCGGAGCATGCAGCATGATGTATTTGGACTCTTTGGCTTGAATCACGCCTTGCATACGCGTCAATAAACGAGCAATCAATGCTTGCTTATCTTCACTGAATTCACCTTGACGCTGAATGAGTGTTGCTTTGGATTGGAAGATAACTTCAGCCTCTTTGAGGCCATTCGCTTCTAATGTTGCGCCGGTAGAAACAAGGTCAGCAATCGCATCAGCTAAGCCAGCTCGTGGCGCAACCTCAACAGAACCTGTGAGCACACAAGTGCTAAAATCAATGCCCTTTTCATCCATGTACGCTTTGAGTAGCTGCGGATAAGTCGTGGCGATGCGTTTACCCGCCAAATCTTGAGGACCGTTGTATTGCTGATCTTTATTGATCGCGATGGATAAGCGGCAACCACCAAAATCAAGACGGCGCAGTGAAACAAACTCACTTTTCTTATTTTGCGACAAGCGTTCTAAACGCACCTCTTCCAGTTCATTCTCACCAATGAAACCGAGATCAACCACACCGTCCATCACCAGCCCGGGTATGTCGTCATCACGCACTAGCAGTAGGTCGATCGGCATATTGAGAGAGTGAACGACAAGACGCTCACCCATGATATTGAATTTCACGCCGCATTTTTTAAGTAAGTCTTGGCACTCTGAGCTCAAGCGGCCTTTCTTCTGGATGGCAATTCTTAGGCGTTGTGTTTGCATGACAATTTCCCTGTGCAATGTATTGAATGTATTTGGAATTGAGTTAAAGCAAAATGAAAAAACCCTCGGGAGATTTGCGTTCTCCCGAGGGTTTTAATCTAAATGCTTTGACTTAACCACCGGGAGTTTCCTGCCTCCCGGGTATGCGTACATCTCCCCGAAAGATTATTTAGGGTGATGGTGATGATGAATGTTCATTACAAAATTACGCATACTTATCAGCTCTTATTGGTTTGCTGTCTTGACTCCACACTAACCAAGCTGATGTTCTTTTTCAACTAAAAATTTTGCTTTTTTAAAATCTTTTTTCACCGTCGTGCACCAGTAATAAAAAAGGGAAACTTTCGTTTCCCTTTTATCAACTCTATTTAACCAAAATACGGCTACAACGTCTCGCAATGTGTCATTTTTGATTTCGCCATAGCGGCCATAATCATGCACACAATGATAAATGCAACAGAAGCACAAGCCAACGAGATCAGCACTGACGCTGTCATTCCTAAAACAACAAAACCGACACTCGAAACCAAGGCCGTAGCCAGTGCATACGGCAATTGTGTCGCAACGTGATCGATATGATTACAACGCGCGCCTGTCGACGATAAGATGGTGGTGTCAGAAATAGGAGAACAGTGGTCACCAAAGACGGAACCAGCGAGCACCGCGCTCAGCATCGGGAGTATTAGAGCGATATCGGTCGCCGCAGCCATATCTCCAGCAATGGGCAACATGATGCCAAACGTTCCCCAAGAAGTGCCTGTTGAAAATGCCATCACACCCGATAGTAAGAATAAGATGACTGGTAGCCAATGCGGATCAATATTACCTTGAACCAAAGATGACATATACGCACCGGTTTTCATGTCCCCAATAACAGAGCCAATTGTCCAGGCAAAAATCAGGATCAAAATCGCACCAAACATCGATTTAGCACCGATCCACAATGTATTACTGATGTCATTCATTGGCAGCTTTTGCTTAAACACGGTAAACAGAGCCATCGCCAAGCCAACTAGCCCGCCGTAAATCAATGAAGCGCCGACATTGGTGTTTTCAAACGCACCCAGTAGATCAAATGCTTTACCGTCTGCGGCTAAAGATTGACCACCCGTAAATAACATGGCTGAAACCGTTGCAATGATGAGTAATACGATAGGCAGAACCAGATCCAACACTTTGCCATGTTCGCTCTCTTTGATATCAAGCTCTTCATTTAACTCATGTGCGTCTTGGCTATCGTTTTCATTTGCGTCGTCAAATCCACGGCCTTGGGAGGCATTAATTTCATGCTGGCGCATTTGACCAATATCTAATTGGAACCACACCACCGCAAACACCATCAGTAATGCAAAAATGGCATAAAAATTCATTGGTACTAAACGCATGTACGCGCCCAATGCCGAATATTCGGTAATCCCGTGAGAAACGAGAATACCGCCAATAATCGTCATAATGTACGCGCCCCAGCTAGAAGCTGGCATCACAACGCACATTGGTGCTGCAGTTGAATCAAGGATATAGGCAAGTTTAGCGCGAGATACATAAAAGCGGTCAGTCACAGGGCGAGAAATAGAACCTACGGCTAGACTGTTAAAATAATCATCAACGAAAATAAACACACCCAAAAATGCCGCCAGCAGTTTTGAGCCACGTTTACTTTTTACGCGGACTTGTGCCCATTCGGCAAAAGCACGAGTACCGCCAGACAAAGTTAATAGCGCGGTCATCATACCTAATAAAAGCAAAAACCCGACGATACTCATATTCCAAGTGTTAATGCCGCCATCAGCAACAAAGACGCTTGATACCTTAGTAGCAACATAACTGAATGCACTACCAAAAGAATAATCCGCGAGTAATACCGCGCCTAATACAATACCGACACCTAATGAAACAAGCACTCTGCGTGTAAGAACAGCCAAACTTAATGCTACCAGAGGCGGTAACAGCGACAGAGGAGATGATGCAAAATCGATTAAATTCATGATCTTCAAAAACCAGTAAGTAAATGGTTAGAGATCTACTGCAGACAAATTACAGGCTAAGGTAACCATGTAATTCATGTTGAACTAAGCGAAAGGGAAGCGAACACTTCACCCAACCCTACAGTAGCGCTCCATAGTTTAAAAAAAGAATAGACTATGGCAGTGTTGTTCCTATTCGAATACAACCCCAGCAAGCTGCTTTAATGTGCATACTTACTTCGGCGATAAAACCTTTCACTTTTGTTCATTGGCATTACCCCAACAGAAGTTACTATTTTCTACCGCACCTCTACGTCAAAGAAAGTACAATAAATCACCGTTATTAAGTCATTTTAACAATGATAAATGTCTTACTTCGCTTTAGGTAAATGACATTGTACTTAACAACGAATGCATTGCAACCGATCATGTCATCAAAGTGCATCAATTATTGGTCACATTCATTAAGAAACATTGAGACTTCTTTCATAATGTGGTGCAATGAATATCACGAAGATTATAATAAAAAACATTAA
>Ga0075011_10000035_pt1 | contig 65957 bp, 58 predicted proteins | sample TARM_MetaG_T_14_FD_72354 | JGI IMG/M metagenome (GOLD analysis project Ga0075011, IMG submission 72354) | Freshwater microbial communities from Pennsylvania, USA, analyzing microbe dynamics in response to fracking - TARM_MetaG_T_14 | ecosystem: Environmental > Aquatic > Freshwater > River...
GTCTACAAAGTTGAAGACGATGTCATCATTGTAACCGTCTTAGCTGTCGGGAAACGCGAACGTAGCGATGTTTACCGTAAAGCTATGAAAAGGTTAGATGATTGATTGCGGTATAACGCCCTGTTAAGGGGTGAGCGACGCAATAACGAAGTTGCCGCATACCGCCTTAAACACTAAAACCAACGCATAGTGAAAATGCCACGCGTTGCGAATCCCTCTTGAACAGTTTGTTAAGTTTATGATTCCTAGGGAAAACACGCCTTAACCAAAGCATGACCGAACCTTGTAAACACGTACATACTGTTTGAGTAGCTGTAGTTATTTAAGTGCGGATTTTGCTGCTTTATTTCTTCTATTTTCCCCGATTCTTTAATTCGTGTATGAACATCAACCTTCACAAAGCTATTACCAGCTACCCCAGTAATTAGGTCTAAACGCTTTAAGTTAGCCAGATATATGCTTTCATTCTCTACGTATGTACAACCAGAATCTTCACAAATGAGGTTTACGTGTTCAGTTTCCATCGTAGTAGAAAACATCACTTCGCGATCTGAACCATTTTTAGGTTGGCTCGACTGTGTAAATTTTAGTGTTGGTGCCTTGCCACCAAGATGATGCATAAATTTGAGAATTCTTGCTTCATCAGGGTCTAATTGACGAATTACTTCCACATAAGCCGGATGTACGAGATTAGCCCTTTCTTTGTCCATTGCTGCGGAAAGTAAGCTTGAAAACATTTGCTGAACTTCAGGTTCTCCAATTGCATAACGCGCCTCTTCAATGACTTTAGCAGCTACCCTTGGTCGCTCCACTGACACTCTTTCTGGTGGTAAACAAAGTAATTGCTGTCCTGTCATACGTAAAACCGACGTCAAAGCCTGAACACAATCTTCAGCAAGGAAGATGCCTGCATTAGCCATGCGGGCGACTGACTCCAACCCTTTGCCCACTTCTCGAGATACTGGACTAAGAGCATCATTGTAAAATGGAACTGCTACTTCTTTAGCAACCTCTGCAATTGACTTATCGATTTCTGACATTTTCCACCTATGTATAATAATAAACTTAACGCCGCGTTAAGGGGTGAACAACGCCACCACCTAGCCTAAACCATTGTGCCGTAAACACTAAAGCTGAATCAAACTGAAAATGCCAAGCGTTGAGAATCCCTCTTAAACGCTTTGTTAGGCTTATGCTGCATGAGATACTCCAGCTCATTTTCACCAACCGTTACAAAACCTAGCTTTGAATACAAGTGTTTAGCGGGATTTGTTTTTAATACACTAAGCCCAACCGTACTGCCCGTAAGGTTGGCTTTATCGATTAACATTGAAATAAGAGAACTTGCTATCTTTTTATTTTGGTAGTTTGGATGGATTTGAATTTGGACAAGATACCATTCGTTGGAACCTTCGTTAAATTTTGCTTTGAACAAACCAGCCGAAGAATCCTCAACTTCAATAATTTTCGCATGTTCAAACTCGTATAATATTCGACTTAAATACGCATCTTTCGTTCTGGGCATACCACAATCTTTAAGGTACTTACCCATTGTTATATCACGCAGATTAAGAAGAAAGTCGACATCTGAATCTACAGCTTGTCTCAATGAATATTCCACTACCCCTCCGGAATAAGCCTAACGCTCTCTATACAACCTACTACACTATAATTCCCTTCACTATCAAAACTTAATATTTTAAGCAGCCTATCAAATAAAATTAAAAACCTTTTGATTCAAACTATTGTAAACCCACAGCTCACTCGAGTAAAAACTATACGGATTTCATACTTTTAGTATCTTGACGTCAAGATACACATCATTCACTGTATAAACATACACCAGTTATAGGAAAATATGGTATGAAATCTCAGTTTTTATTGTACATAAAGGAGTATATGACCAGTCGCCATTATGCTCAGAAGACGATAGAAGCTTATGTACATTGGATCACGCGTTACATCGTGTTTAATAATAAACGTCATCCCAAAACAATGGGGACAGAAGAAGTTGAACTGTTCTTAACTCATTTGGTGACAAAAAATAACGTTGCAGTTAAAACTCAGGCACTCGCACTCAATGCGCTTAAGTTTCTTTATAGCGAAATTATTCATCAGCCAATAGAAACTGATATGAAATTTAAAAAATCCAAGCTAGAGCGAAAACTGCCTGTTGTGCTCACCAACAAAGAAGTTCGTTCCTTTTTCAATCAAGTAGACCCTCGATATCAGTTACCAATTAAACTTCTCTATGGCTCGGGGCTAAGGCTCATGGAATGTGTGCGGTTAAGAATACAAGATATCGATTTTGATTACGGAGCAATTCGATTCATAAGTGGTAAAGGTGGTAAAAATCGAACAGTCACACTAGCGAAGGAACTTCACCCGCAACTCAGGGAGCAAATAAACTTAGCGAAAAGGTATTATGATAAAGATATGCATACTAATGGCTACGGTGGCGTCTGGTTGCCCAACGCATTAGCGGTGAAATATCCTGCGGCTCCTTATGAATTTCACTGGCACTACTTATTTCCCTCGCATATGACCAGCCACGACGATATGGCAAATTGCATAAGACGACATCATATTAACGAAACGGTGCTTCAACGTTCGGTTAAAAAAAGTGCCAGGTTAGCAGGGATAGAAAAACAGGTTACTTGTCATACATTGAGACATTCATTTGCAACCCATCTCTTAGAACGAGGATCGGACATAAGAACTGTACAGGAACAACTTGGCCACAGTGATGTCAAAACCACCCAAATCTACACTCATGTGATTGACAGAGGCGCGAGTGGCGTACAGAGCCCTTTATCCGCTTTGGAACTTTAGTAATGGCGGCGTTAAATATCACCGCCATAAACATTAGAAACAACGCCAGTAACTAAAGGTTAGAAATGCATTGTTCATCTTTAAATACATGGCAGTTTTGTGTGTTGAACTTCAGCTCTATTTCATCACCACGGCTAACTGCAACGTCTCCAGACAAATGAACTTTATAATTTTCATACCCCCCCACTACACCGAAAAGATAAGTACTGTTGCCTAAACGCTCTACGGCATTGGTTTTGAAGTTTAGTGTATGCTCCCCCTCTCCGTTCAAGGTCAGGTGCTCAGGACGCAAACCGAAGGTTACACGGTCACCAACTTCGAGAGAGGAATGATTAACACCAACAATAACTGATTGACCGTCAGGTAACTGTAATGTTGCTTCTCCACTAGCTAAGCTGGTTACTTTTGCCGGCAGCATGTTCATTTTAGGTGAACCAATAAAACCGGCAACAAATTCATTTGCTGGTCGGTTATACAATTCAAGTGGCGAACCTACCTGTTCGATACGTCCATCTCTAAGAACGACAATTTTGTCGGCCAGAGTCATCGCTTCAACCTGATCGTGTGTCACGTAAATCATTGTCGTCGCTAATTCCCGGTGCAGACTGGAAATCTGTAAACGCATATCCACACGTAATTCCGCATCCAGGTTTGACAGTGGTTCATCGAAAAGGAATACCTTTGGATTACGTACAATCGCTCGGCCAATAGCTACACGCTGACGTTGGCCGCCAGACATATCTTTGGGTTTACGATCCATCAGGTGGTCAAGCTGAAGAGCTTTCGCTGCTGCAGTTACACGTTGCTTAACTTCATCTTTAGGGTAGCCATTCATTTTCATACCAAATCCCATATTCTCTTCCACAGTAAGGTGTGGATAGAGCGCATAAGACTGGAATACCATCGCTATGCCGCGTTCAGCGGGATCAACGTGATTCACTACTTCATGGTCAATAGACAAAACCCCGTCAGTAATATTCTCAAGCCCGGCAATTAGCCGTAATAGTGTTGATTTACCACAACCCGATGGGCCGACAAAAACGACAAATTCACCGTGTTTAATATCCAGATCAACGCCATGAATTACTGTATTATCATCATAACGCTTAACAACATTTGAAAGATTAATGTTTGCCATCTTTACATCCTCAATTTTTCTCTAGAAGGTTTCGTTTACGCTCACCTTCTACCGATAATGTACTGGTGGTGTTCCCACCAGCACAGACGGCATTAACTAAAACTTAAATTCAACCTGATAACGGTAACGTTCACGGTCAAGTCTGAATTCATCGTGCACACTCGGTGTCCAGGAGTCGTCTCCTCCAACCCCCATATGGAAACCATCAACCCTCACAAACAGAGTTCCACTATCCTGCAATTCATTCGTATGTTTTGCTTGTGTGAGGTTTTCTTGAGTAAAGCGACTGACTGAGAAGTGGAAGTCACCTTTTATCGCTAACTCACCCACTTGTGCTTGCGTTACATCACAGCGCAACCCGCTGTCTGACGGGAAAATATAGCCAGTATGCATATCTTCCTGACTTGCTTTGTAACGACCAATATGAGCGGCTTCCAATCTGTCAGGATAGTTCTCATGCGGGCCACGACCTAACCATTCCACCGTTTGCTGATATTGGGGTAACGTAAGTTCCATACCAACACGGGCTAACGGAGGTGCGGATTTAGCAACTTGCACATCAACATCAATGGAAACAGTGCCATCGGTGAAAATATGATAATTCCACTGGGTTGCTAGCAACACACCATGGTCATTTTTATGGATAAACTGCGTAATTACTTCAACAACATCCGATTTCTCAAATAGCTGTAAGTCGGTACACTCTGACTTCAGGTGATTAATACCAGCAGCGTCCCAGCGAGCCGCCCAAGCGTTGGGATCAACCCGATCAACTTCGCTTACCCCAATATCGTTGTCTAACGGAGCGCGGTAGAAATTATCTCTCGGTCCGCTAATCAGTTTTTCTTGATTAGAGACAACCCAGCTTGCGATTACACCAGTTGTAGTATTGAAACGAAGACTAAAATCAGACCCGCTGACTGTAAGGCTATTTCCTTCAAACAAAGCCTTAAGGATTCCCTTCGGCTGAGGCTCAATCTCAGGTAAAGAAGGAGCCGAAGGTAACTCAAACTGGTGTGTAGCAGTTACATGTCCGGCATCCGCCCAGTTTGTTGCGGTTAATAATGAGACCTGAAGGTTTAAGTGGTAAACCTTTCCGGCCTTTGGTTCCGGCAGCACTTTTACTAAATCAAGATCAACATATGTTTCAGCATTAACAGACAGTGGGACGTGACCACTTTCAATAACAGCACCATCTTCTGTAATAGTCCAAGATAGTTGTTCATTGTCAGAAGCTATAAATAAATTCTCGCTGACTACCCGAACCTTCAATGGTTCAGCTTGCAACAACTTAAACTGATAAAACTGCTGCGCATGTTTTGCTTCTAGTACTGTTGGATGCACCGTGCGGTCAGGAAATATCAGCCCATTAATACAGAACTGTCGATCATTAATTTCATCACCAAAATCGCCACCATACGCCCAGTATTGCTGTCCGTGTTCGTCGGTTTTTGTGATTCCCTGATCAACCCAGTCCCAAATAAAGCCGCCTTGCAGACGAGGATAATCCCGGAAAGCCTGCCAATACTTATTGAAGCTTCCTAAACTGTTGCCCATTGCGTGGGCATATTCACAAAGAATCAATGGACGATCTTCACCGGGCATACCCAGCCATTTTTTTAATGAATATTTTGGTGTCACAGTAGGGTCAATATGATGCACCAGGTCTTTATCAACGCGGGAATACATAGGGACGATAATATCGGTTGCAGCCGTATCTGAACCACCACCTTCGTATTGAACGGGACGAGAAGGATCGCGCTTTTTGGTCCACTGGTACATTGCATGATGATTACCCCCAATACCAGACTCATTCCCCAGCGACCAGATAATCACTGACGGATGGTTCTTGTCTCGCTCAACCAAACGAGTAATCCGGCGCATATACGCATTCAACCAAGTCGTATCGTCTGAAAGGCGACACATAGGGAACTGACCGTGAGTCTCGATGTTCGCTTCATCAACCAGATACAGGCCATATTCATCGCACAACTCATACCATAGTGGATCATTAGGGTAATGAGCGGTGCGCACCGCATTAAAGTTATGCTGTTTAAGCAGTTTGATATCTTCGAGCATCGTTTCACGCGTCATAGTATGACCAAGCTCTGGGTGATGCTCATGGCGATTCACACCACGTATCAGAACCGCTTTACCATTAACTTTTAGTAAACCGTCTGTTATTTCCACCGTGCGAAACCCAACATTGTACGCTTCACAATCCAGTTTTTCGTCACCCTTGTATAGTGTTACAACGCAGCGATACAAGTATGGTGATTCGGCACTCCATTGATGAGGATTCTCGACATACACCTTATGTTCGGCTCGCTCACTCCATGGGCCCTTCTCATCGATAATTCGCTGACCACAGTGTGCGCTTTTCGAACCAAATACGGAATGACCTTGAGCATCAAACAACTCAACTTCAACACGATTGTCCGAGCTTTGTTCACTGATGGTTGTCACGACATTTAACCAGCCATCACGATAACAGGCATCAAGTGTGGTTACGATTTCCACATCCTGAATAGCGACTGGGGGTTTGGCTAACAAGGTAACATCACGAAAGATTCCGCTTAACCACCACATATCCTGATCTTCAAGATAAGAGCCGTCAGACCAGCGCATCACCATAACCGAAAGCTGATTTTCCCCTTCAGAAAGGAAATTTGTTAAATCAAACTCTGCCGCTAAACGACTGTCTTGTGAGTACCCCACCCAATGACCATTACACCAAAGGTGAAATGCGGAATTGACACCATCAAAAATAATGCTCTGCCGCTTGCCCGAAAAATGCGCTGGCACTTCGAATCTCAGACGATACAAGCCCGTCGGGTTATCAGCAGGCACATACGGTGGTGTATCAGCAAACGGATATTTAACATTGGTATAAATAGGTTTGTCATAGCCTTGCATTTGCCAGTTGCCCGGTACGCAAATGCTACGCCATTCTGAATCATCAAATTCCGCAGCAACAGCAGATGATAAGACCTGTTCAGGACGCTCAAATAACTGAAACTTCCACTGACCATTAAGGCTGAGTTGAGTCTCTGACTGCGCATTGTCTCGCGCAGCTTGTTTGCTTGTATAGGCTTTTAACGGCGCGTGTGCGTCCATCACATTATGATGGGTCACATGTTGGTTTTCCCATTCACGAGCACTGATAATTTGTTCAAATATTCTCATTGTTATAATTCCAGACTTATTTCACCGAACCTGTCATACCCGCAACGAACTGTTTCTGCATTGCAAAGAACACCGCTAAAGTCGGCAGTGTGGCAACCACAGTCCCAACCATAATGATGCCAAAATCAGGAAAATAGGCAGACGATAGAGAAGATAGTACGAGGTTAATGGTTTTTAGATCGGCAGATTGCAAAACGATCAACGGCCACAAAAAGGCGTTCCACGACGTCATGAATACGATGATAAACGCTGCAGCATAGGTGGTTTTCATCACTGGTATATAAACAAACACATATATTTTCCAGTCTTTCACACCATCAACACGGGCAGCGTCAATCAACTCATGGGGGAACGCTTTAGTACACTGACGAAAATAAAAAATAACAAATACAGATGCGATGGTCGGCAACATCACCGCGGCATGTGTATCCAGCAATTGTGCTTTCGCCATAAGAGTAAACAGCGGAATCATTAACGCCGCAAACGGAATCATCATCGTCAGCAGTAACGCACCATACACACGGTCACGTATCTTGCTTTTATATACTTCAAAACCGTAACCGGCCATTGAAGCAACCAGTAAAGTAAAAAGCGTACTCAAAATCGCAATTTTACTGGTATTCCAGAATATCACGCCCAGATCGACCTGCTCACTAAGGCGGTGGATGTTCGCCAGCAGTTGGTCACCAAAAGTGAACTTCCCCTTGTTAATATCTGTAGCAGTGTTGGTGCTCGAAACCACCATCCAGAAAAACGGGAATAATGATATTAGAGAAAAAACACTTAAGAACAAGTACATAGCTGCTCGATTGATTTTATTCTTATGAATCATTATTTATCCTTAGCGATCTTAAATTGCATAATCGCCAGTACAGCAGCAAAAAACACAATGACGTAAGACACAGTCGCGGCATAACCAAAGTTAGGTACAAACTTGAATGACAGGTTATAGATGTACATCGAAAGCGTCATTGTCTCATTTGCCGGCCCACCAGCAGTGATATTGACCACTTCATCAAATAACTGCAGCGTACCAATCGTAGACATCACAGTCGTAAAAAGAATGACCGGCTTTAACAACGGTACAGTTATGAACCAGAACTGTTTTGCCGGGCTAACACCTTCTATGCGAGCAGCTTCGTATATGGACTTATCAATATTCTGCATCGCAGACAGGAAGAAGATCATGTTGTACCCGGTCCAGCGCCAGGTAATCGCAATAATAATGGTCACTTTGGCCCAGAAAGGATCCGATAACCACGGAATGGGTTCACTGACTATATGCGTCCACAGCAGAAATGAATTAATGATCCCTTCATAAGAAAACATGCTCTTAAACAGAATCGAATATGCAACCAATGACGTGACGCAAGGCAGAAAAATGGCCAAACGAAACAAGCTGCGAAATTTCAAATTGGGCGCATTCAGACATGAAGAAAGAATCAGAGACAGCAAAATCATGACCGGCACTTGCACAACCAGAAATATAAAGGTGTTTTTCAGTGACTTTAAGAAAAACGGATCATTGAATAAACGGATCACGTTATCGTAACCCACAAACTCCATCATCACACCACGCCCGGAATGCATAGACATCCATAACGAGTTGACGATGGGATAGACCATGAAAAGAGCCACAAGAATTACAGCAGGTAATACAAACGACCAACCATTAATATCGTAAAAACGGTGGAAGCTTTTTTTGGCCTTTTGCGGTTTTTTACTGATAGCAGTAGAAGTATCCATAACACAAACCAGAAAGCATTTTAAAACAAACGACTAAGGCACCGGTTGGGTGCCTTAGAAAGACAAATTAACGTAACTGGAACTCTAACTGCTGTTGCACGTCACCCAATACTTTCTCAATTGGTGCACCCTGCACGATCGCCGGCAGCATTGAGCTTAGGGCAGCATCCACTTCATAAGTATAAATACCGTAGTTAACCTCTGGTATTTCACCTAGCCAATCAGTAAAGTTGGCATAGATTTTTTGTCCACCAAAAAACGCATTGCTGTACTGATAGGCGTCTGATTTACCAGATGGCATATATGAGCCTACCGCCCCGCGCTCTTTAAGAATGGTTTCATAAAAAGAGACATTTGAGCCAAAGGTTTCATTCAAGAATTTAATTGCCTCTTGCTTCTCGTCTGAAGAATTCAATACATACCAGCTCGAACCACCTAAGTTGGACGCATTAACTGAGCCTTGTTTATTTAGACGTGGTGTTGGCGCTATTGCCCATTTACCTGCTTGATCTTCACCGGCTTCCACTGATGGGGTAATCCAAACACCAGTAACAATCGACGCAACCTGACCACGGTTGACGGAACCAACCCATTCAGACCAACCAATCGTTGGTCGTGACACTTCCGGACTCATCAGATCTTTAAAGATTTTAAGAGCCTGTTTAAGCGATTCATTGTTAGTAATATTTAGAGTACCGTCTTCATTAAAGTACCACTCACCACCAGATTGCATCATTACTCGAACTAAGCCGAGATCATCCGGATTCATACCAAGCATAGCGATACCGGTTTTCGCTTTCACTTGTTTGCCGATTTCGATAAAACGTTCCCAGGTTATATTCTCCAGGTCTTTTGCCGTAAAACCTGCTTTCTCAAGCAAATCTGTACGGTAATAGAAACCCGTAACCCCAGTATCAAAAGGCAAACCATAGACTTCACCATTGAGTTTCATCAGGTTTACTTTATATGGTGCAAAGTTGTTGTAATCAACGTCATTCGTCATTGGTGCAAAAGCACCAGGGTATGACTGAAGGTATTTCTGGGCATTGTAATCTTCTATAAGTACAACGTCGGGAAGTGATGAAGTTACCCCAGATGCCAGCATTGTATGCAGTTTCTGCTCGAGGTCAGCTTTAGCAAAATCAACAACATTAAACGTGGTATCCGGATGATCTTTCATATAAACCTCTGCCGCTTCTTGCATAATCGCGACATTGAAATTTGGATCCCACGCCCACACCGTAATTTCTTCCGCCAAGGCGGTATTGCTGAAACATGCTAATCCTATGGAAGTTGCCAGCATCTTTTTAAGTAGTTTGTTATTCATATTCACGTTCTCTTTTTTATATGTGTAGGGTGCCATATCACTTCGATCAACCACCGATTTGCACTATCAATACCACTTGCACTTATCAATGATCCAAACAACATGGAAACGTTTACAATTCAGCCTAACATTAGCGTGGAGCGATTAGTAAGAGCGACCGCTCATTTTCGTGATCATCTAAACAATTATTTTCAAATTTGATAATTAGTAATTACAGCAATGTTAAGAACACCGCGAAGGAACAGCGCACAATAATTATATAACACTTTGTTTTTAAAAATAAAAAACAAATAGACAGCCAAATCAAAAAGAGATTACTTATACACAAGTAATCTCTTTAACAATTTAGTAAATCAATACTCTAGTCGGTATAAAGAATAAAAGCTGAACTTTACCAATCTGTAAACGCATCCAGTAATGATGAATAATTCGCCTCAAAAAGGCCGCTATAATGGAGCACCAACCACTTTTACAGTGAGAAAGACTTTGCTTTCAAACTTATTGAGCTGGATATGCGTAATGCTCTGATTGTCAATATTTAAAGAGGTATAAAGGTTTGGATTGTCCCACTTTAAACCCAGGACATGAGCGAGAATATAACGAATAGGACCACCATGTGTTATCACTAAAGTGTCCTGTTCACATTGTTTAATAATTTGTTGCCACGCTTCAATCACACGCTCATATCCCTGTTGCAGAGGTTCAGATCCGGGCAAGGGACACTGTGCAGGCGCAGCCCAGAAATCCTCCAAACACTGCCACTCATTTTTTAGATCATCAAATGCAACACCATCATACTGACCAAAGTTAAGTTCTCTAATGCGCGGTTCAATCACCAGATTTAGTACTGGGTTTGACTCACTAAGCAACTCCGCAACCTGTTTACAACGCTGTAATGGTGAAGAGTAAACCTGGGTAAAAGCATATTTTTGTGGTAGTAAATGAGCAATCTTGTTCTGAATACTCTCCTCGACACCGACATCGGTGACACCATTTAACGCCGGTTTACCCTGAGTTTTACCATGCCGTAGCAGATACAAATTGAACATTAATTTCCCTTCAGTTTCATCGGTAATCCCGCAACCACCAGTTCCACCTGCTCAGCAACGTTAGCAACGCCCTGATTCATCCAGCCTGCATGATCAACATATAAACGGGTTAACGCATTCATCGGTACGATACCCATTCCTACTTCGGTCGATACACAAAGAATGGTCGCTTGGGTCTGTTCCAAAGCATGATTTAACTCTTTAAGCTTGCCTTGAATATGCTCAGAATCAGCTTCATTCCCGAGATAATGAATCACATTATTGAGCCAGACCGTCAGGCAATCGACCAATACAATGTCTGATTCAGTAAATGCACCTAATGCCTGAGGGAGTTCAACAGGAATTTCATGGTTCATCCATTGGCTATCACGCCGCTCCTGATGCAAAGCGATTCTCGCTCTCATTTCATCATCAAACGCTTCAGCTGTAGCAATATAATGAAGTTGGGCTTGAGGATTTATCAATTTACAAGCGGCCAACAGATCCAGCGCCTGCTGCTCTGCATACCCCGATTTACCACTACGGGCCCCGCCTATATATAGCGTTACTGACATCTCAGATTCCTTTTAAATCAACCACCTCAGATTAAGCCACATAATCCCTTGCTTTCACAGTGAGCCAAAGCACTTTTATCGAGTCTGGTAACGTCATTCACCAATCACTTTCTCTCATGAACAATTACATTGCAAAAACAATAATTGGCATATGCTATAAATAGGCGCATGATAAAAATCGAAATGAATAACGACTAGAGGAAATAATGATGAAATATGCCGTTCCAGTTTGTGATGAAAAAATATTCAATCACTACTCTAAAGCACCACAGTTTCTGGTCATTGATGACACGACACGGCAAAGCATTCAGGTTGAGATTGAGCAGACAACCAATACCAACAGCTGCGGTAAAAAACATAAAATCATGTCAATGTTGAAACAGCACAAGGTTGAGGGCGTTATTGTCAAAAACATTGGTAAAGCGATGCTCTGTTCCCTTTTCCAGCAAAACATTAAAGTTTTTACTACAGTTAGAGGTATGGATATTGAGAACCTGAACTTTAATCAGCTCATTGCAATTGAAGACCTAAGTTACGCTAGGCCTTCAATAAACAAGGCTGGCAAACAACATCAGTGTTGCAGCGGTGAGCACCATCAGGACTGTAAACAACAGAAACTTTCCCCGAAGCGAAACAGACTTGGTGTTAAAGCACTAAGCAAATTGCAACGAATCCATAAACTCCAGTAGTACAGGAGGCAAGATGACTTACCTTATCGCATTCGCCATCTTTCTTATTTTTATCGTATTAATGGCGCTAGGCGTCATGGCAAAGCGTAAACCCATTCAGGGCAGTTGTGGTGGGCTTTCAAGTGTTGGTGCCGATAAAGTTTGTAATTGTGAAACCACCTGTAATGAACATCATAAGAAACTCTATAAGATTGAAGAACCGAAAAGGAAGCATCAATAAGAGAGATAAGAGCAGCGTTTAAGCTGCTCTTAGGTCATTTGATCAATCAGTTCCGCCTTAATTTTTATGGTTACGCTTAAAGCATGAGAAAAATCGTAACACGATATCGATTGTGCTAACTGGGCACTTCCGTTTGGCACAACCAGATCAAAACATCGCTTATGTTCAAAAAAGTAATCTTCCGCCTCAAGGTTATTTTCTTCTAACAACTGGGTCAGATAATCGAGCTTATCTGCAAAACACGTCATATCAGCACAATCCATACTATCGGTCATTAGCTGTTCATCACTTACCCCTATTGAACCAGTATTTAAATGTAATTCTGAACTTATGACTGAATCATCTTGTGATTCGAGTTCGACTTCAAACCAGAAAGTACTACCTTCATTGACTGTACTTTCAACGCCTAGTTTGCCATTCATCAATTGTGCGATACTGCGTGAGATAGTTAACCCTAACCCTGTCCCACCGTATTTTCTTGTCGTTGATGTATCTGCCTGTTGAAAGCTTTCAAACACTTTGGATTTTTCGTCACTGGATAAACCAATACCGGTATCTGCAACCTCTATGCGCAGCACTATCTTTGAATCAGTGCTTTGGGAAGCTTGCACCCGCACGTCAACCTGACCACGTTCGGTAAACTTAATCGCATTGCTGACATAGTTGATTAAGATTTGCTTAATACGCAGCGGATCACCAATTAAAACCGGTATTTTTTCTGCCACTTGCATATCCAGTGATATTGGCCTGTTGATAATTCTTGGCTCAAACAGTTCATATACATCCTGAACCAGTGAATATACGTTAAACGGAATGTTCTCTATATGAAGGCGGCCAGACTCAATTTTAGATAAATCAAGAACATCATCGATGACCAGAGTTAAATGTTCACCCGATTTTTTAATCCGTCGCAGCGAATTAGCCTGATCATTCGTAATATCATCTTTTAACAGCATATCTGACAGCGCTAGAATAGAATTCATTGGCGTTCTGATCTCATGGCTTACGTTAGATATAAAACGACTTTTCGCCATATTGGCTTCTTCAGCTTCAACTTTGGCTGACTTTAACTGACTGGTTAGTTTATCAAGTCGTCTGCCCATTCGAATAGTAGCGCTCGCGGTATCGTTAAGCTCTTTAAGGTTATAATGCTCCTGTGAAATATCAAACTTACCAATACTAACCTGATAAAACATATTGCGAATTTTGGCTAACGGCTCAGCAATTGCGCGACTCATACGCTTTGATACAAACCAAGTAAAAACAAAAAAGAGAATATAAAAACCAAGTAGTCCCATGATCATAATATAGCCAATATTTTGATACTTATTCTTAAGCTTAAGTGAGTCCTCATACATTTTTTCTTCATCGACTACAAATAATACTTTCCAGTTTGTTTCAGGAATGGTTGCCCAGGAAACCAGTTTATTCTCTTTATTTAATACTAACTTTGTCAGGCCATGCTCCTGATTATTAAACTCTTCTTCAAGCTTCAACGTATCTTGACGCTTAAATAAATTGAATTCTTCCGGTTTAAACACTTCTTCAGAGATGGTCTGGTGATAATCATGTGATTTCAATTCGGTAATATTAAGATCGATTTCTCCCCGTGGCGGAAGTGCCATAATATTACCGCTGTCACTAACCAGAATGGCATACCCATCCCAGGGAACTGATGAGTTTTGGATATTTTTAACAATGGTATCCACCGTTATATCTAAACCAACTACCCCTTCAAGTTTACTATTACTGTATACCGGAGCGACGGCTGAGGCCATCCATCCCTGCCCTGCTGGATCAATGTAAACATCAGTCCAGACAACATTGCGTTCAGGGTTATACTCCTGGTTAGCCAGATAATAAAAATTGTATTGCGGAATATCCATATCCGGAGGGTATTGCTCAAGTGTGTTAAACCAGGGATATATACGATTATATGAATCCCAACTGTTAAAATAGATCGCAGAAATGAACGGATCGCTACTCTTAATCTGTTTCATCAGTGGATCCAAACGGGCTAATTTGGCTATTTTCGTCAAATCTTTATTTTCGTTAGCGGTTAGCGCAGAGTAATAAGAGGCAGCACCACCATTATTCTTTTTTGAATATAAGACCCCACTATCACTAATTGCGAGGTTTGAGTCATTCAGTGCTTGTTGTTGAATATCTTCAGATAATACCCGCTCTGTTTCGTTCCGGTATATATTTGCCAGGCGAGATATCGATAGAATACGCTCCCTTACAATATCACTTTCCATTACAGTAGAAATATTGAGTTCACTGTTCACCTGAGAGCGGATAAAACTCATGTTCTCTGAACTAATAAAGTGATTACTAATTAGGTATATCGTCACCAATACCGCTTCAACCAGAATCAACGGGATAATTCCGGTTTTTATCATTGAACGCCATACCCAGGCCTGAACACTTATTTGATGGCTATTCTTCATAATTTATACGTATTGCTGAGCAATGGAATTGAACCCACTTTCAACTTCCAAAAACACATCAACGATTTCAGGGTCAAAATGCTTGCCTTTTTCCTTAACAATTAAACTTACCGCATCCTGGTGAGTAAAAGCGGACTTATAGACACGCTTACTAATCAAAGCATCATACACATCGGCGATGGCCATTAACCTCGCAGACAAGGGAATATCTTCCCCCGCTAATCCTTGTGGATACCCAGTTCCATCCCATCTTTCATGATGTGAGTGGGCAATCTCTTTAGCGATTCTCAGGAAGTTCATATCCCTCCCATTCATCCTTTCTGCTTTATTTATCGCTTCATAACCAATGGTTGTATGAGTTTTCATTGTTTCAAACTCTTCTGCCGTTAATCGCCCTTTCTTTAGCAGAATGTTATCGGGTATTCCAATTTTGCCTATGTCGTGTAACGGAGCAGATCGATACAACAAATCAATTGTTTTTACATCGAGTACATCAGCGAAACGCGATGTTACGCTTAAACGCTCGGCGAGCAGTTTTATGTAAAGTTGAGTACGGCGGATATGATTACCGGTTTCGTTGTCCCGGGTCTCAGCCAAAGAGACCATGGCATTAAAAGCAATATCCTGAATCGCGTGCAGATCTTCCATTTGTCGCAAGCTTTCCCGAATCCTTCTCTGAACTTCCTTTTCAAGCAGTTCCTTTTCACCTTTACGCATATCCATCGCTAGTTTCAGTGAAACGTGCGTTTTAACTCTGGCTTTTACAATCTCGGGAACAATCGGTTTATTGATATAATCCACAGCACCAAGTTCCAAGCCTTTGCTCTCGTCAACGCTCTCCGTTTTAGCGGTAAGAAAAATAACAGGAATCTCTTCGGTGACTGGGTTAGCCTTCAACTTTGAACAAACTTCAAAGCCATCCATGCCCGGCATCATAACATCAAGCAAAATAAGATCGGGGGGATCTGTTTGCGCAATGGCGAGGCCGCGTTCACCACTATTAGCACCTTTGACAATGTAATCACCTTTCAATAGCTTATACATCAAAGTAAGGTTTTCTGGAATATCATCAATAACGAGTAGAGTCGGCGTACGCGTGGCAGAATAATACATTCATTCTTCCTGTATCTTGTTGGCTATAAATGTAAACCCGCGTGACGATGTGTATGGTTTTCGCTCCAAAAAATGTGTTTGAAACTTAAACCAATAAATTTATATTTTTATACAACTTGTAGCGCCTATCAGCACATAAAAGTGTGATTAAAGTATTACTAACGGGAGAATTAAACTAAAGAGGTAGTTATCCTTAACACCCTCGTTCGCTTCTGTATCGGAGATAAACACCCAATTTCGTTAAGCCAAAACTAAAATCAACGAGTAAACCACCACAAATCATTAAGATTGGGTGTTATGGTTAACCGCTTTCATTTGCCGATAGAAATAGCCATACAAAGCAAGGTTGGTGACGATAGTTACCGAGAGTTGCGCAGCAGATGCACCGCTCAAATCAGAGTGTAAATCATGGTAAGCCTGCATTAGCCCCACAGCTACGCCGAATGGAAACACAAAAACCATCACTCTGATCATAACAACAAACCCGAGGCTAAAGTATCGCCCCAAGAAATCATACCCGCCACTTCCACCATTCGCTCGATACAGCATATAAGTCCCAACGCAAATGGCTATGAAATTTAGAATGGCAACGGTTGAATTGGCAGTACTATCAGTTTCAACAAAGGCTGACAATCCGATGAATAAACTATTTATCACCGTATAAATGGCAAAATAGATAAACTTGTCTTTCTCCGACAAATTGTTAGATTGAATATCTTGTTTAAGTCTGCTTACATTCCAGAAATACACTTCACCATCTCCATCGTAGTAAAATTAATCGTCATTAAAAATTCCCCTCATTGTTTGCAACGCTTTTTTTTCCGCAAACGGTGCATTTAACATATCGATTCATATTGTAATAATGGTCGCCGTTAATGAACTCACGGATCAATAGCAACAACCTTCCAGCAATAAACTTCTGACTATCATAACTTGAAGAATTTCTTTCTGGCGTTTCTTGGTGCTCGGTATTACATTTGCAGCGTTTACAGTGTCTGAGCATGTTTACCACCCAATCGTTTTGAAACATCTACGAATATAAGGTAACAAATGTTTATCTACACAGACGCAAATAGCGATATGCGAGAGAGTTCCAATTAATACCGTTACCGGTCAATTAGAAATAGGGGGAGATTAAATAGTAGGGTTATACCAATCTAGATAAGTTAGTGTTCAGATAATTGCGTAGAAAAAAACGCTAACAATAAGGCATAGATTGCCGCTAACTAGCTATTCTAATGACAAAATCTATAACGCAGTTATTGGCGTTTTTAGCAAGCAAGAATGCACAGAAACTTATGTAGGTTGGTATTAGTTAGTATGACCACAAAACGCTCCCAAAATAATATTTTTTAGGAGCGTTGATAGAATGATTAATATATTTTATCGCGCTAGATTATCAGTGTGGCGAATATTTTCACATCCTGGTTAAATTTAATGCAACCGGCTAAGAACAACGGTCTGATCTAAATGCGCCTGCCACTCAGAATAGTCAAATCCCTTATCAAAGATGTATTCAGTGACTAAAGATCTAACACATTCAAGCAGTTCCTTGGTTCCCCAGGGTTTTTCAAAATATCGATTAATACCGGCACTATTAATCGCATTAATGGTATCGGAATGTGTCGCCTGCCCAGTTAACAGTACTTTCTTCGTATGGACAAAGCGAGAATCTGCGGATATTTCTGTTAACAATTCAACCCCGGTTTTTTCTGGCATTACATGGTCAGAAACAACCAACGCAACACACTCACCATTAGCATCCAGCTCATCCATCAAATCCAAAGCTTCAGCAGCGGATTCACAATCCTCAATATTCAGCCACACGTTCATTGGCTCCAGATCTTGTAACACCGCACTGAGTACTTCTCGCTGATCATCAACGCAGATAATATTAAGTTTCTCCATGTTCACCCTCTACTGGTAACTTGATTCTGAAAATTGTTGCTTCACTGTCGCTTTTAACAGCAATGCTTCCACCATAGCCTGAGACAATGCGCTTAACGATGGATAACCCTAACCCCAAGCCAAACGATAAACCGTCTTTCTTAGTGGTAAAACTGGGCTGAAATATTTTACGTCTGGTCGCTTCACTAATTTCCGGGCCATTATTAGAAACCGTAACCAGTATTCTCTGCTTGCTGAACTTTGTCTGAATATCAATGCTGGGTTCGGAGGTCACCATCATTGCATCGCACGCATTCTTTATAATGTTAACCCAAACTTGGACCCATTCCGTCTGTGAGCCCATTAATTTGGGCAGTTTACCCGGCCGCATTCTGACCGACACACGTCTGAGATCGCTTTGCAATAGCGTTAAAGCACGATTGACCGTATCGTTGATATCCAGTACTTCCTCAAGATTCACTTCGCTTCTTGCTAACTGCTTAACCGATTTAACAATGCCTACAGTGTGACTAGAAGCCAGCCGTAAATCGTGCAGGTCGCGTCCCATTTGCCAATAGCGAATCGCCAAATGCGGGTTATTAAGCCAGTGCACGGACAATTCTTCTTCAGGTACTGCCCGTGCCAGATCCCGAGCAATGCCTTTAGGAAGCCGGTATTTACGTTCTAATATCGCACCACGCTTCCTTGCTTCTCCAGAAGAGACTTTTTGACCATGAATCAAGCCAAAATCAAAAAACTGACTGGCTTCCGGGTGCACTTCTTCCAACAGATCCATGAATAAGTTTTCAAGCCGTTCGGTTTTACTGCTAACCACTCCGATAGCGTTATTCAGCTCATGTGAAATACCGGCAGCCAGTTGCGCCAAAGTGGTCATTTGTTCGGCAGAATGCAACTTTTCTAACGCCTTCTCTTTGGCAACAGCTTCCTGATGTGTTCTGCGCTGACGGCGATTTAACTCAGAAACTATCACCGGCATAAACTGCGCACTTAGAGAACCAAATTGCGCTTCATCAATCACATCAATATGGCGATCAATCCAGCTTAAGGTCACTTCTGTTTGAGCAATCACTGAAGATGAAGCCGTCCATGCGCCAGAAAAAAAACTGTGTACACCGATAAAGGCACCTTTTGAAGCGGAAAACACTTTCACATGTCGCCCTTCAACTTCCTCATAGTCTCCGGCGAGGTCACCTTCATGCACATAATACAGCCGATCGTTATAACCATCCTGCTGCAATACTTTACTGCCCGCTGGTAAGGTTACGGTTCTTTCCGGGTTACGAAAATAACGCTCGACAAGTGTGCGCTCTTGCTCGTTCATGATGATTAACCAATAAACCCAATGACGTTAAGCGCAGCCACCATCACGAAGCTGAGAAGAACACCAGTGACACCTAAAATCACCCCCACTCTAGCCATTTGACTACTTTGTATATAACCCGTGGCATGAGCCAAAGCATTCGGTGGGGTACTGATTGGCAACGACATCCCCAGTGATGCTGCAAATGTCACAACCAGAATAAGTGTGACTTCGCCACCTAACGGCGTTAGTGAGACCATCGATGCACCAAGCGCTGCCATAATTGGCATCAGTAAGTTTGCAGTCGCCGTGTGGGACATAAAGTTGGCCATCACTAAGCAGAGTGCAGCTGCACCAACTAAAACCACATAGGGTGAAAACTCGCCAAATGGAATGCTGTGTACGACCAGTTTAGCTAAGCCGGTTTTGTCCAGAGCCAGTCCCAGAGCAATACCACCGGAAACTAACCATAAGACATCCCAGGAAATCTTTTTCAAATCTTCTTTATTGATAATGCCAGTCACGGAAAATACGGCAACGGGAATCAATGCCACCGTGTACGAGTTCATGCCATGGGCTGATCCCATTAACCACAACAATATGGTCGCCGCAAAAGTAATATAGACCACTATCGCTTTTGGTGTTTTGAGAAATTTGCCTTTAATCGTCAATTCAATACGTTGCTGATCCGCTTTATACAGACTGCCAATTAATAGCCATGCCAGTGTCATCATCACAATCACAAACGGAACGCCAAATGCCATCCATTCACCAAACGTAATCAGGTTATCACCGACCAGATATTTCAGCGCAATCGCATTAGGAGGCGTTCCTATCGGAGTACCAATACCACCGATGTTAGCAGCCACTGGAATACATAAAGCGAAAGCAATACGACCGGGATCTTTCGGTCCGAAAACAGCTATGACTGGCGCCAAAATGGATAGCATCATTGCCGTGGTTGCTGTATTGGACATAAACATAGAAAACACGCCAGTAATCAACATCAGCCCCAACATGACATATTTGGGATTATGACCAAACGGTTTTAACAGTACCCGAGCAAGGTTGACATCAAGACGATACTTAGTTGCTGCCATGGCGAGGAAAAAACCACCTAGAAACAGCATGATTATCGGGCTGGCAAAGGTTGCCATGATATCGCTGTATTTGAGTAAGTGACCAAATTCCGCTTGCCCTTCGCTCAGGCGGAATAGAATCAGGCCCTTATCAGAAAGCATCAACAACTCTAAAACAATAATCACTACGGAAGTGGCATAGATAGGAATCGGCTCAAAAACCCAGAGCAGTGCCGCTAACAAAAATATTGCAATCACTCTTTGTTGAATGAGTGTCAGACCGTCGAAAGGAAACGCTGTAACAGGCAGTAATAAAATAACTAACGGAATAACAATCGGGATAATGAACTTTAAATAGGGACGTATCATTGATCTACTTCCTAGCAGTCGGTTCGTCACAAAACAGAAGCTTAGAGCACAAACTCTAACCTTCAAACTAATCTCACCATTATGGAAGAGCATCATTGAAATGTTCGGTGCAAGATCAAACGTAACCCATTAACGGGAAATAAGTTATTAAAAATGAGGCATAGGTAACAGATATCAACCGAATAGATCAGCCCGATGTTTCCGTCGGGCCGAGTTGATAAGTATTAAAGTGAGGGAAAACTATTCAATAAAGATTCCGCTACAGCTTGATGCTGCGTACGCTGCGATGGTTGGTCCACACAACAGTAAACCAGTCACCAGGTATGTTAGTGTCTGCGGTGAAATTCCATGTGATCGTTTCATTACCACTCTCCGACTAAAACAACTACCATTACAATAAAGCTGAATTTTGCGCTGAGGTCAAAAATATTCGCCAATTTTACTTAACCCGACCAAAGCCGGGCTTAAGTTAATCATGTTTACCCAATTTTACTTTACCATTGCTATTAAACCACAACGCTTCTTTACGGCGGCGGCCCAATAAAATCGGTCCATCATCATAAAAAAGAAAGTTTTTCCAGTGACGTTTAAACACCGCCCACTTGGTCTCAATCACATTATACTTTTCGTAACAGAAATAGACCGTGACATCATCCTGCCAGTCGATATGGTCGGCAATTGCTTGTGGTAGAACTTCATCATCACTCTCCCACTCGCTCATCCAGTCAATTTCATCACTCCAGCTACCGGCTTTGCTCGGCCAATCCTGTGAACTGAAACGGTCCGCATCTGGGCTCTGAGCACTTAGGTTATCTTTCCAGTACTGTGCGGCACGCAAGGGTGCCATTGGTTTTATCTGCGCCAGATCCGCGTCCGGTACCGGCATAGACTGATGGGTAAAAATCCATTTTCTTTGGTAATCATCCAAAGGCAAATACGACATGAACTGTCCTTAAGCTTTTAGCCAGCCATTCTCGGTGGCTTGTTCGATCATTTGCTGTGCATATTCCCACAGCGTGTGTGAACCTTCGTCAATACGACGGTTCACGGTTAAGGCTTGTTGGCGGGTAACGCCATTTTCGCGCCAGCCAATTCCCTGATTATTAAAGTTCAACATCATGGGAATAAGTCGGTCTAGTGCTTTGGCAAATTTAGCATCTGCTGTTTGTGTATTTTCAAATTCACACCAGAGAGCAAAGAGCTCCTCCTCCTGCTCTTTAGGCAACATACCAAACAGACGTTTTGCGGCCGCCATTTCTTTTTCTTTCTGCTGCGCAGAAGCTGCTGCATCATATACAAAGGTATCGCCGGCATCAATTTCTACCACGTCATGCATTAGCAACATTTTTAGCACACGCTCAATATCAACCGGTTCATTGGCGTGTTCCTGCATCAGCAATGCCATCATCGCAACATGCCAGCTATGTTCAGCACTGTTCTCTAAACGATCATCAGCGCACTGAATACGTGTGCGACGTAATATCGACTTCAAACGATCCAGCTCTAAAACCAGTTGTAACTGCTGTTGCATACGTGAATTCATATTAATCTTTTTCCCAGTGAGAATTGACCAGAGACATTAAATTATGGTCTTCCCAACGGCCATCAATCAAGATGTAATCTTTAGCATGCCCTTCATGAACAAATCCCACACGCTCTAATACCGCTTCACTGCGTTTGTTGCGAGGAATATAAGCTGCTGTGATTCGATGCATATTTTGTATCGAAAACATATAGCCACACGCCATACGCAAAGCCCGCGTCATTATCCCTTTTCCTTCCGCTCGTTTGGCCAGTGAATAACCCACGCTGCACGAATGAATCGGAAATCGGCATAAATTGCTAAACGAAATGGTGCCTATTACCTGATCACTGTTTACGTCAATAATCAGTAAGTAATATCCCAGAGACAGTTTATGTACCTCTGTTAACTTTAACAATCGTTGTTGCCAGCCTTGTTCTGTAAAAAAAGCCTCTTCGCGCTGCGGATCCCACGGTTTAAGGTGTGCTCTGTTATCAGTAAAGTAAGTCGCGATTCGCTTTGCATCACTCAACTGAGCGGTAACCAGAAGGATGTCACCATCCTTTTCATAAACTTCAGATGGCGTACTTTCAGATCTCATCAACGTTTCTTAATCCCATAATCACGTAATTTGTTCGCTACAGACGTATGTGAAACATCTAAACGTTTAGCCAGTTTACGGCTGGACGGGAAAGACTGGTACAGACGATCGAGTACCTGAGCTTCATAATCTTTCATAATTTCATCAAGTGAACCATCCAGATTAATGCTCGCCATACCGGTATGACTGGTATCCAGTTGCGGCAGATGGAACAACTCAACCGTCAGCGTATCGCCCTGCAGCTCAGTCAGAGCCCGTAGAACCATATTGTCTAGCTGGCGCATGTTACCTGGCCATTGATAGAGCTCCAACTGTTCAAGTAGCGCATCATCAAGCACAGGCTTAGCCATATTGAGTTTTGCAATGTGCTTATGAATAAACAGATCGAGAAGTGGCTGTATATCACTAGGGCGTTCACGCAGTGGTGGAATGCTTAATGTCAGAACATTTAAACGGTAGAACAGATCTTCCCTGAACTGGCCTGACTCTGCCAGCTCAGCCAGTTTATAGCGAGTCGAAGCAATGACCCGTACATCAACATGAATCTCATGTTCTTCACCAACACGGCGGAAAGTGCCATCTTGCAAAAAGCGCAACAATTTAATCTGTAAATGGGGGCTCATTTCACCGATTTCATCCAGTAAAACGGTACCACCATTTGCCTGCTCAAAAATGCCTTTATGTCCTTGTTCGTGATTAAACGATCCCGGAGCGTGACCGAACAACTCCGTTTCTGCGACATCATCTGGCATGGAAGCACAACTCAACACAAGAAATGGAAAATCGGCACGTTCAGAGCGGTTATGACAAGCGCGAGCCAACATCTCTTTTCCGGTACCAGTGTCACCCTCAATCAGCAGAGGCTGGTCAAGCATCGCCAGTTTTTTAGCTTGAGTGATCAACGCTTTATGACGGCTAGATATGCCAACAAAGTGTTCAAAGCCCAGATTATTATGTAAAGACAATTGCGCAGAATTGATCTCAGCGGAAACACGCGGACGAATAATCATCATCGTACTGGCGAGCGTTGACTCATTGGATTCACCGGTAATATATACCGGCATCATTTCCATCAAGTAATCCAGGCCATCCAACACTATGTCTTCTCGTAGCCGATTCTTATTACCTTCAATCCAGCGTTGGAAGTTAAAGCTTGGTAACAGGGTTGAAATCTGAACACCTATTATCTCTGCCGCTTCACGGTGAAACAAAGACAATGCGGAATGGTTCGCCATATCAACCGCCCCTTTCAGGTCAATAGATAACACGGCATCAGGCAGATTATTAAGCAAGGAGATCAATTCAGTGTTATGCCTTTCCATAGGCATAAACTGAATTTTACGTACATCTTTTACCCCGGAGATTCTTCTGATTTCAGCCATCAATTCGCTGAAGGTTTCAAAATCGATATCTGGACAGTTCAGGTAGATAATGCCTGATATATCGATCTCTATACCGCGTAAATCGATGTTTTTAGAGGCAAGTATATCAAGCAACTCTCGAGTTAGGCCTAATCTATCTTCACAAAATACTTCAAGACGCACTGAATATTATCCTAATTAAAAGTGTCAGGAAAAGTTGACAGTAGTTTCTATCAAGGTCTGAAAAGCGTCAAGTAATCTATGTATGAATAGCGCTATTTGTCCTATTTCACCGTCAGTGCGCTGACTTTCGCAACGATTTGTTTTCTAATTGCGCTTAGTTTTACCGCACGATCTTGATGCCAGGGTAATGGACGCAACAACGTCATTGCTTTTATCCCGAGCCGGGCAGTTAAAATTCCAACACCAATACCCTGTCCTGCTCGCGTCGAGACTTTACCCGCTAAATCCATTGATAACAGATCCATTCCAGCATCTATTGCCAACTCGCTAGCTCCGGCCGCCGCCATATTAATCAGAACCGATTTAAACAGTTTTAAGCGCGACCAGTAGCCAAGCTCAATACCATACACTCCCGCTAACTGGTCGATCATTGAAAAGTTACGCCAGGCAACCAACAATATATCCGCCAAAGCCAGTGGACTAATCGCGACTAAAGCTGCAGATTCAGTGGAAAACCGAGTGACAAGCTTCGTGGCTTGCTTGTCCTGCTCTGACAGTACCATCGCATCATACATATCCAGTATTTCAGCATCACTGTGACTCGCACTGACACTGTTTTTCCAGCGCTCATACGCGGGTGAATGTTCTGCAATCGAACTCTGTTTAGCTATCGTTTCACAAAAAGCTTCACCCTGACCTACGGCATCATCAACAATTAATGCCTCTGCCTGCTCCTGTAGCGTGAAATGATGTCTCAGTTTTCTTAGTTTCCATAACTCTTTACCGATTGCCCCCAGCCCCAGGGAAGCCAGTATGGTGATAAACCCTGTCCAGCCCAGGCTCAGCCAATCTGAGCTTTGAACGGTCTGAATGACAGAATCAATCGCTTGCCAACCAACCAAACCTGAAAAACCGGCCAGCAGCCCAGAAGCGAGCCAGCGACGACCACGCTTAGGTCGAATAACCTGCTCCAACTGAGACTCTAATTCATTTTCTTCAATATCTTGCGTAACTGACGGGACAAATTTTTCCTGCTCAGAGAACTGTTTTTGTAGCGTTAAATCGTTATCTTCTGGTTTGTCAGCTTCTAGAGACTGATCAAATACGCGCTTGGATTTAAAGTCACTCATTTCAATTTGTCTCCAATCAAAACATCCAACGCTTTATCAATACGGATATGACTACAGGGTTCATCACCCGTCATTGGTGCAGGCCGAAACGCGGTAAATTCAAAACGGTTTTGTTGCCAAAACTCAGGGTTAGGTAGCTTGGCGGGAACATCTCCCGGATACAAAGTGACTGGCACCCCATCTTCACTTGTGCCCTGTATCGCCGGTATCTTTCCGTCCTCGGTTGCAATATACCCTGACTGTGTTGTTCTGACTGAAGCCATACTGATACAGTTCATTTCGATATTTTCGTAAGCGGCATTTTGCCACGCAGGGTGAATCATTTGTTGCAGAAGTGAAACCAAATGACTGTACTGATCTGGCGTCACATGGTCCGCCTTAGTCGCCGCAAACAATACCTTATCTATCTTGGGTGAGAATAGCCTTTTCAATAACCCATTTCGCCCATAACGGAAGCTATGCATTATCTGTTCAAGCGCACTTCTCATATCCATAAACGATTCATGACCAGAATTCAGTGGTGACAAACAGTCCACCAGCACAATCTGTCGGTCAAAAGTGGAAAAGTGATGTTTGTAAAACGCCTTAACCACTTTGTTCTGATACTCCTCATACCGTTTTTTGAGCAATGACAAGCCACTGTGTTTCTCTGAACTGCCCACTTTATCCATGTCCCGGCAAGGAAAAAACTGCAATACTGGCGCGCCTTCCAGTTCCCCGGGTAATACAAATCTGCCGGGCTGAACCCAATGCAGCCCCTGCTCTTTACAGCGGTGAAGATATTCGGTGTACAAACCCGCGATGCAAGCCAAAGTTTTCTCATTGACTTCCTGAGTAAGATCCAACTTGTCCAGTTCTTCTAACCAGGGTTTTGCCAACTCAGCGCGAATACCATGCATCGCATTAAACTGCTGTTGTGACCAAGTCGCAAAATCCAGTTCCAACATCGGCAGATCTAGAAGCCACTCGCCAGGATAGTCAATAATGTCTAGATAGAGGGTCGAGGTATGACTAATAAGCTTTCGGGTCGTTTTTTTACTTTTGTACTTTATCGCCAGACGTATTTCGCTCACATCACGTGTTGGCACAGGCCACTGCGGCGGAACAGACTGCAACTGCTCCATCGCCTCGTCATAACTGAAGCGAGGCACCATTAGGTTTGTTTGAGGAACCCGCTTTGCACCAATAATGCGTTTATCTCGTGCAGCAGAAAGTAACGGCAAATTGTCGTGAGTTGATGTATGCAACAACTGGTTAACCAGTGAGGTAATGAACGCCGTTTTGCCCGCTCTGGAAAGCCCGGTCACCGCAAGTCGCACATGAGCATCTAACCCGCGGTTAATTAAATCGTTAACTTCCTGGCGAATACGCTTCATTTAATATCTCCAACTAAACTGCAACTAATTCTCTTGCCCTAAACCATTATGAACAAAAAAGCCCCTGAATAAAATCAGAGGCTTAAAAAGAAACATCGGTTGAGGAAATTAATCTTCTTCAATCAACTTGTAAATCACAAACAAGGCAATTTCCAGCATAATAAACAGGACACAAGTAATCGTGACGTATTTATCATCGTAGATACTGATACCATGTAAAACAAGGTCGTAACCGACAAAGGCACCAATCACCACGGCAATAAGAATTTGTAGAATTTTGATGAAGCGAGGCATACTGCTCTCCTGACGTTAAAATGAATAAGTTAATAATTATTAAAATATTATATAGACAAAAAGCGCCACTTTCGCAGCACTTTTTGTGATTTCTGGGTTAATAACCCGGGTTTGCGAAAATAACTAACTCAATTAAGCGCTACTTAGCAGCTTCAGCAATTTTCACCTTCCAGGTATCAGGACCAGTTTGGTGCGCATTTTCTCCAGATGCATCAACCGCCACTGTCACCGGCATATCTTCCACTTCAAACTCGTAGATAGCTTCCATACCGAGATCTTCAAATGCAACCACCCGAGCTTTCTTAATCGCTTTAGCAACCAGATACGCTGCACCGCCAACCGCCATCAAGTAAACAGCTTTATGCTTTTTAATGGACTCCACGGTTGCAGGGCCACGCTCAGCTTTACCAATCATACCCATGATGCCGACCTCTTCCAGCATCATGTCAGTGAACTTATCCATACGGGTTGAGGTGGTCGGGCCAGCGGGACCTACAGCCTCGTCACCCACGGCATCAACCGGGCCAACGTAATAGATAAATTTACCTTTAAGGTCAACACCTTCAGGCAGTGTTTCACCATTTTGTAGCATGGTTTGAATTCGTTTATGTGCGGCATCACGACCAGTCAAAATCTTACCGGATAGCAAGACTGTTTCTCCGGTTTTCCAAGACTGTACGTCTTCAGCGGTAACCGTATCCAGATTGACACGTCGCGTATTTGACCCCGCTTCCCACGTGATCTGTGGCCAATCTTCCAACTTAGGTGGTGTCAGATCTGCCGGGCCGGAGCCATCCAGTGTGAAATGGACGTGACGTGTCGCCGCACAGTTTGGGATCAAACAGACAGGTTTTGAAGCCGCATGCGTTGGTGCGGTTTTAATTTTAACATCAACAACGGTGGTAAGACCGCCAAGCCCCTGCGCACCAATACCGAGTTTATTAACACGATTAAAGATATCCAGACGCAGCTCTTCTTCTGCATTTTGAGGTCCACGAGCAATTAACTCATGAATATCAATGTGTTCCATAAGTGATTCTTTTGCCAGAACCGCCGCCTTCTCTGCTGTACCACCAATACCTATCCCCAGCATGCCCGGTGGACACCAGCCTGCGCCCATAGCAGGAACGGTTTTTTCTACCCATTCTGCAATATCGTCAGACGGATTTAGCATCACCATTTTAGTTTTGTTTTCACTACCGCCACCTTTGGCGGCAATTTGAACATCGACTTTATCGCCCGGTACCATATTGATATGAACAACCGCTGGTGTGTTATCTTTAGTATTAATACGTTTACCAGCCGGATCCATCAGAATTGATGCGCGTAACGGATTATCCGGGTTAGTGTATGCCTGACGCACACCTTCATCTATCATTTGCTGTACCGTCAGGTCGGTCGAATCCCACTGAACATCCATACCAATATTAACAAAGCAGGTAACAATCCCCGTGTCCTGACAAATCGGACGGTGACCTTCTGCTGACATACGGGAATTAATCAGTATTTGAGCGATAGAATCTTTAGCCGCCTGACTCTCTTCTTTGTGGTAGGCTTCTTCCAGGGCTTTTACAAAATCTAATGGGTGATAGTAAGAAATATATTGTAGAGCATCAGCTACACTACTGATTACGTCTTGTTTGCGTATTACCGTCATTGCGTGCCTCTTTATATTTATGCTTCCTTGAGCTGAACTTATACAACTTCACCGACAAACCATCCAACAAATGTGAAGTGAATTGGTGAGCTCATAAAGTAGGTTTATGATACTCTTGCTTTCCTCAACGCGCCATGCGGTCAACAGTCTCTTTGTCACAATTTACCAAAATGAATAACAACCAGAAAAAAAGCATTCAAACCAAAGCACTTACCTATAAACCAGAGCTAGCCAGTCAACTGTTTTCAGCACTGGAACATCTACCCTGGTCGATGCTGCTGCGCTCGGCTTCAGATAACCATATTGACAGCCGTTTTGATATTATCGTTGCAAACCCAATTGCAACGTTGACCACTTTCGGCGATGAAACAATTATCACAGAGCCCGGCGCTATCAGCACTTCAGCTGACGACCCGTTCGCACTCCTAAACACGCTGCAAGCCCGATATCTGCCCCACGAAGTATACAGTCAGACACTCCCCTTCATCGGCGGTGCCGTTGGCTACTTTTCCTATGATTTAGGCCGAAGAATCGAAAACCTGCCCGAACAAGCAGAACACGACATTTCGATGCCCGATATGGCGGTAGGACTCTATGAGTGGGCAGTTGTTATCGATCATCATCAGAAAACCGCACAGTGGATTGGTAGCAATATTGAGCAGGCACTATCATGGTATGAATCGCAGTGTGCACCTGCTGCGCAAGCTTTCCAGTTAACCACACCATGGCAGTCGAATATGACACCAGAGACCTACGCAGAAAAATTTAGCACAGTGCAGGAATACCTGAGGTCCGGTGATTGCTACCAAATTAATCTGGCGCAACGCTTCAAAGCCCAGTACCAAGGGTCGGAATGGCAAGCCTATAACAAGCTGGAAAAATTCAACCAAGCACCGTTCTCTGCTTTTATCCGTACCGGGCAAGGTGCACTGCTTAGTGTCTCTCCAGAACGTTTTTTGCAGTTACGTGAAACAAAAATCGAAACCAAACCAATCAAAGGCACTCGGCCACGCAGCCTTGATACAAAACAGGATCAAGCTAATGCGGCTGAGTTAGCCTGCGCGGAAAAAGATCAGGCAGAAAACCTGATGATTGTTGATCTACTGCGTAATGATATCGGACGTGTTGCTAAACCGGGAACGGTTCATGTACCCAAGCTATTTGACATTGAGAGCTTCCCGGCCGTTCATCACCTTGTAAGTACTATTCGCGCCGAACTTGATGACGGTTATTCCGCAAGCGATCTTCTCAGAGCAGGGTTTCCCGGCGGTTCTATTACCGGCGCCCCCAAAGTACGGGCAATGGAGATTATTGAAGAACTGGAACCTCATCGCCGCAGTGCTTATTGTGGTTCAATTGGTTACATCAGTCGCCATGGGCAGATGGACACCAGTATCACCATCAGGACGCTGGTCGCGCAGAATAACTGCCTATATGCCTGGGCTGGGGGTGGATTAGTTGCGGACAGCCAGTGTGATGCTGAGTTTCAGGAAACATTAGACAAATTGAGCCGAATCCTACCGGTTCTGGAGAAGTAAACGTCTTGGGCTAATCTTATAAAATGGATGCAATAAAGTGCATCCATTTTAGTTAAACACCATCAACCGTGAATCCGGGCTAGTATGAAAGCAACGAATAACATAACAAAACGAGATCTTATTCAGCGATTCCAGCTACACCAGCCTGTCGACTATCATATCGAGTCGACACGCCGTTATGATCAGTTTCCCAGACATACTCTCAGAAAAGCATCGGTATTAATCGGTTTTGTTGAGCGCACCAACGGACTTAATATTGTTCTGACCAAACGTGCCCAGCATTTAAAGCACCACCCGGGTCAAATCAGCTTTCCCGGCGGAAAATATGAAAAAAGTGATGGCAACCTTTTTAATACAGCCATTCGCGAAGCCGAAGAAGAGATAGGAATTCGTCCCGATGACATAGTCACCTTTGGCCAGTTGCCAGAAATTGTCACCATCACAAAATTTTCTGTCACTCCGGTCATGGCATTTATTAACCCGGAATACCAACCCAGAATTGATCCCAACGAAGTGGAAGAAGTTTTTGAAGTGCCCGCTGATCATTTGCTGGACAAAAACAAACTTTACACGGGCGTTTTCCAGGTTAAAAACCAGCCACACCGAATCTTCGCCATTCCTTATCAGCGTCATTTCATATGGGGAATGACAGCGCAAATAATTCAAGCATTACAACGACATATTAATCATATTTCATAGATAACAATTCTAACATTTTCGACCAATGTAGTGTTTACTTTCAGCTAACAATACTCTTCAATAACGGCTATCCTGATTTTATTCACTTTTTCGTAACTTCCTGTGGTTTTACGCCTATTACTTAGGTAATCTACGCGCTCTCAGCTTTGGAGGAAAAACTTCTCGGTTAACCTTCGTACATGAGTAGAACATAACAATTATAAATGAGTCTCAGCTATACTTTAGAGACTCACTTTTGAGGTAGTCACTATGATTAGTGTGTTTGATATCTATAAAATTGGTATTGGTCCTTCGAGCTCGCATACAGTTGGTCCAATGAAAGCCGGTAAACAGTTTGTGGATGACTTGTGCGCGATGGAAAAGCTGCAAGACATCACCAAAATTACCGTGGATGTTTATGGATCATTATCACTGACAGGGAAAGGTCACCATACAGATATTGCTATCATTCTGGGTTTAGCAGGTAATACACCTGAGCTGGTTGATATCGATACTATCCCTGAGTTTATCGCTCAGGTTCAACAAACGCAGCGCCTTCCAGTTGGTACGCAAAATCATAGCGTTGATTTTCCGCAACAAGATGGCATGACGTTCCACAAAAGTAACCTGTCGTTACACGAAAATGGCATGCAATTACACGCGTGGATTAATGATGAAGTGGTCTTTAGCAAGACTTACTATTCCATCGGTGGTGGCTTCATCGTTGATGAAGAAAACTTCGGGCAAAAACCTCAGTCAACTATTTCGGTTCCTTACCCATATGAGACCGCAGAACAACTGGTGAATCAGTGCCGCGAGAGCGGTCTGTCTATCAGTACTCTGGTCATGGCCAATGAAAAAGCGCAGCATTCCGACCAACAGGTGAAAGAGTATTTCGCTAATATCTGGCAAACCATGCAGCAATGTATGGAACGCGGCATGAATAGCGAAGGAATTCTGCCGGGTCCACTACGTGTTCCGCGACGCGCAGCAGCGTTGCGTCAACAACTTCTAACCTCAGAGAAAACAACCAATGACCCAATGGCGGTTGTCGACTGGGTTAACATGTACGCTTTTGCCGTAAACGAAGAAAATGCGGCTGGTGGCCGTGTCGTAACTGCGCCAACTAATGGTGCCTGCGGTATTATTCCAGCTGTTCTGGCTTACTATGATAAATTTATTCAGACGGTTACCGAAACTGACTACACCCGTTACTTTGCAGCTTCTGGTGCCATTGGTGGTTTATATAAACAGAACGCATCAATTTCCGGTGCGGAAGTTGGCTGTCAGGGTGAAGTCGGCGTTGCCTGCTCAATGGCAGCAGCAGGTTTAGCGGCGCTATTGGGTGGCAGTCCAGAACAAGTCTGTATGGCGGCAGAAATCGCAATGGAGCATAACTTAGGCTTAACCTGTGATCCGGTTGCAGGACAGGTTCAGGTTCCCTGTATTGAACGTAACGGCATAGCAGCGGTAAAAGCGATAAATTCAACCCGAATGGCGCTGCGCCGTTCATCTGCCCCAACGGTTTCACTCGACAAAGTTATTGAGACGATGCTGGAAACGGGTAAAGACATGAACGCCAAGTACCGAGAAACATCACAGGGTGGATTAGCAGTAAAAGTGATCTGTTAGTCGAACTCATTGTTGCAAAAACCTGATGCCTTGGTATCAGGTTTTTTTGTTTCTGAATCCTGTTACTAAATCACGACTTTACCTAATTTTACGTTCCTTCCCCTTGTTAAATAACATCATTCAGATTAAAAATGGTTCTCATTATTGCTGTATTAAAGTGGAAACCGTTTTTTCATGGCTATTCGTATTACTGGCAGAAAAGTTTTTGCTGCTATTGTTGTTATTGCTGCATTATCTGGCGGGGCTTATTACTCTCTCCCTAAAGAAACACCACCGAGCTTTGCGACGGAAACCGTCCACAGAGGCAATATTGAAGATACTGTGCTGGCAACGGGTATGCTTCAGGCATCGAAACTGGTTGCTGTTGGTGCGCAGGTATCAGGGCAAATAGAAAAAATGGGCGTCGCACTTGGGGATGAAATCCAGCAGGGTGATCTGGTTGCCCAAATTGATAGTCTCGCTCAACAAAACGCACTGAAAGAAGCCAACGCCTCTTTAAATAGTCTTAATGCGCAAATTCGCGCCAAACAGGCACAAATTCATCAGGCTCAATCTGAGTTTAATCGTCAGAAATCTATGCTGGCAGACAGAGCCAGTTCCCAATCAGATTATGAAGCAGCCCAGGCAACACTTGCTATTTATCAGGCAGAACTACAACAACTCAAAGCAGAGCTCGAGCAAGCCAAAATCAGCGTTGATAATGCCAAACTTGACTTGGGGTACACCACAATTAGTGCTCCGATGGATGGCACGGTCGTATACAGTGCGGTTGAACAGGGCCAGACAGTCAACGCCAATCAGACAACCCCTACCATCATTGAACTGGCTCAACTGGATCGCATGACCGTCAAAGCACAAATTTCTGAAGCTGACGTGGTTAAAGTGAAATCCGGCTTACCCGTGTATTTTACCATTCTAGGTCAGCCGGAAAAACGCTACCATGGAACACTGCGTGCAGTTGAACCCGGCCCGACTTTGATGGACGGTGACGATAGCGATCTGGCAGTCAGTAACGATCAGGCGATATACTACCATGGTGTCTTCGAGGTTGATAATCCAGATAAAACACTGCGTATTGGTATGACAGCACAGGTATCCATTGTATTAAAACAGGCAAAAGATGCCCTTTTGGTACCGGCTCAGATCGTCATTAATAAGCCTAACTCACCTTCTGAATATCAAGTGCCAGTGTTAGAAAACGGCCAGCAAGTCATGCGTGATGTAACCATCGGCATCAATAACAAAGTCTTTACCGAAATCACCAGTGGTCTGAATGAAGGAGATCAGATAATCGTCGGAATGCTGGACGGTCAGTCAACATTTTCCAGCCGAATCGGCCGCGGAAGGATGGGGTTCTAATGTCTCGTCCACTGCTTGAACTCTCCCACATATACCGTCGTTTTGCGGCGGGTGAAGAAGAACTTACGGTGCTGAATGATGTGACCCTGTCTATCGATCGCGGTGAAATGGTCGCTATTGTCGGCACTTCTGGTTCTGGTAAATCTACATTAATGAATATTCTCGGGTGTCTGGATCAACCAACACAAGGCGATTACCGGATCGACGGTAAGAACACTTCACAATTAAATTCCGATCAGTTGGCTCAGTTGCGCCGTGAGCACTTCGGTTTTATTTTTCAACGCTATCATTTACTTGGCGATCTTACTGCCACCGGTAATGTCGAGATTCCAGCCATTTATGCCGGTAGCGACAAAAAAGCACGTCAACAACGAGCAGAAAACCTGCTTAGCCGATTGGGACTGGCTGACCGTCTCGAGCACAAGCCAAACCAGCTCAGTGGCGGCCAACAACAACGTGTCTCGGTTGCCAGAGCTCTGGTCAATGGGGGCGACGTCATCTTAGCCGACGAACCGACCGGTGCTCTGGACAGTAAAAGCGGCGAGGAAATGATGGTGCTTCTTCAGGAACTGCACCAATTAGGTCATACCATTGTTATCGTCACTCACGATATGAAAGTTGCCCAGCATGCCAACCGAATTATCGAAATTAAAGATGGTGAAATTCTTAGTGACAAGGTAACAAAAGAAAACATTAGTGCGGAGAATAAAGATGCGTTGTCGTTATCTTCAGCTCAGAATGCTCTGACGAAAAGCCGCAATCTGTTTGATAATTTTTGGGAAGCGTTAAAAATGGCGTTAGTTGCGATGTCGAACCATCGGCTACGTACCTTTCTTACTATGCTGGGTATTATTATCGGTATTGCTTCCGTAGTTTCTGTCGTCGCACTAGGCAATGGTTCACAAAAAGCGATTCTGGATAACATTTCCGCTATGGGCACCAATACGATCGATATTCTACCCGGTTCCGGATTTGGTGACCGACGCTCCGGACGAGTGCGAACACTGACCGCGTCCGATGCCGATGCGCTTAAAAACTTGCAGTTCATCGACAGTGTTACGCCTCGGCTAAGTACGTCAGTAACCGTAAAATATGGCAACCAAGCAGTGACTTCAGCCGTAGAGGGCGTCGGACCTGATTATTTCCGCGTTCGGGGTTATGAAATAGCATCAGGGCAATATTGGGATGAAGCCAGCGTTAGAGCGATGGCTCAGCAAGCGGTGATTGATAATAATATGCGAAATGAACTGTTTCCTGATGAAAACCCAATCGGCAAAGTCATTTTCGCCGGAAACCTACCAGTACGGATCATCGGTGTAACTAAGCCCAAACAGAGTGCTTTTGGTAACAGTGATTCTCTCAACCTTTGGGTCCCCTACACCACTGTCAGCGCCCGTATGATGGGGAAAAGTAACCTCAACAGTATTTCGGTACGAGTCAATGATGAAACACCAAGCGACGTAGCAGAACAGGCCATTATTTCGTTGTTAAAAATGCGCCACGGCAAACAGGACTTTTTCACCATTAATACTGATACAATTCAGCAAAACATTCAGAAAACCACCGCAACGATGACCTTGCTTATCTCCGCCATTGCTGTAATTTCTTTGGTCGTTGGTGGTATTGGCGTAATGAATATTATGCTTGTCTCTGTCACCGAAAGAACGCGAGAAATTGGTGTTCGCATGGCGGTCGGTGCACGGCAAAGCGATATTCTGCGTCAGTTCTTAATTGAAGCTATTTTAGTCTGTTTATGTGGCGGAACCATAGGGATCGGACTGGCGTATTTAATCGGCGTATTATTTGGCACTTTAAGTAGTAATTTCAGTATGATTTATTCCACCACATCGATTATCTCAGCCTTTGTGTGCTCCACCTTAATCGGAGTGCTGTTCGGATATCTTCCTGCAAAAAATGCCGCGCAGCTTAACCCAATCGACGCGCTATCCCGGGAGTAATTCATGTTAACTCAGTTTAAGTACTCCGCCATTACGCTCTGCGTTATTCTCACCGCGGGCTGTGTGACCCGCTCAGAGTTTCCTGAGCCTGAAGTCCAGGTCCCTGATTCATGGCAAACCACTGACCAACAAACGTCAGCCGTCATCGATCATTGGTGGACAAAGTTTAATGACCAGCAATTAAACCAACTCATTGATCGTGTTCTGACGACAAACAGTGACTTAGCGTTGGCAACTCTGAAGCTAAAACAAGCGCGCTTGCAAGCAAACCTTACAGACCGCGAACTCTACCCCGATCTTTCAGGCAACGTTTCCGCCGAAGGTTCACGCTATTTAGACAGTAGTGTCGACAGTGAAAGCTACCAGACTCGGTTGTCCGTCAGTTACGAAGTCGATTTATGGGGTAAACTTTCAGCGGCCGCTGACGAGTCCGAATGGGCGGCACTTGCCAGCTTAGAAGAGCGTGAAGCGACCGCACAAAGTCTAGTAGCCACCACTGCTCAGCTATACTGGCAGATAGGCTATCTGAATCAGCGTATACATTTAAGCAATAAAGACATTGCCGATGCACAAGATACTTTGAGTCAAGCGCAAAGCCAATTCAGAAATGGCTCCGTGACCCGGTTAAATGTTCTCGAAGCAGAACGCTCTTTAGCCGGCCTTGAAGCAACCCATCGTGACTACCTACAGCAACTGACTGAAGCACAGAATGCGTTGGCCATACTGTTTGATCAACCACCGACTCAGGTGATTAAAGATATCCGCAAGCTACCCGAAGGCAATTTGCCCACTATCGCTGCCGGCATCCCAGCTGACGTTCTCAGTCGTCGTCCGGACATCAAGCAGGCCTTATACCAGCTTAAATCTGCGTTTGCAGCGAAAGACTCAGCCGATGCCGCTTACTTCCCGACTTTAACGCTAACCGGAGCATTGGGTGGATCTTCTGACCAACTACGTAATCTGCTCAGCGACCCTCTGGGCTCAATCGGGGCAGACTTAGCCATGCCATTTTTGAACTGGAATACCATGCAGCTCAATCAGGATATTGCTCAGGTACAGTATGAATCAGCAATCATTTCATACCGACAGGCGCTTTATACTGCATTTCAGGATGTGAACAACGCGCTTTCTGCGCGCCAAAACTACCAGTATCAGGAAGATAAGTTGCAGCAACAATACGAAAGTGCGGCAGAAGCCGCTCGCATTTATGCAAGTCAGTATAAATATGGTGCGATTGATATAACGACGTTACTGGATGCACAAGACAATGAACGCAGAGCCAAAGCATCGTTACTTAAAAACCGCTATAACCAGTTGGTCAACCTCACTACGATATATAAAAGCCTGGGAGGAAAAGACCTCGTACCGCGGCAGAGCGCACCGCCGGAAGAACAGTAGCTAAAAAGAGAGATATTCGTATCTCTCTTTGTCAATCCAGTTTACGTCATCCTGATGGCTGATTTATTTAGTCAGGTGGATTTAAATACTGAGAATTTTCTTAAGCTTCACCCGTGTAAATACAGCCTGCTGTGCAGGTTTCTTTAATCTCGACTTTGCTCAGAAGTGGTAAGGTTGGTTTTAACTGCTGCCAGATCCACTTTGCCAGAACTTCGCTGGTCGGATTCTCTAATCCTTCAATATCATTAAGATAGTAGTGATCCAGACGATCATAGATCGGCTTAAATGCCGCTTTAATATCTGCAAAATCAATTAACCAGCCAGTATCTGGATCTACGTCACCAAAGACATACAGCCGAACCAAGAATGAGTGCCCGTGTAAACGACCACACTTGTGACCTTGCGGTACATGTGGCAAGTGATGCGCCGCTTCAAACATAAATTCTTTATATATTTCGGTCTTCATTTTATTGCTCGGGGTTGAAAAAGAGGCGCAATAGTAAGGAATCTCGGCACGTGACACAAGCACTGACCGTCACTTTTAATTTGGTTGTATTAAACCCTTCACGTCGAAATTATGGCAGCAGTGTCAAAAAAATGAGCACACTAACGCACTGTCACAAATATAAAACACTTACTTCGCGCATGGTCACAGTCCGTTAACAGCAGCATTCTTCTTTCGTAACAAACCAGTATACTTAAGCGTGAAAATCTCAACAAATAGAAGATTATTATGAGCTCATCAATAACGTCCAAGCTACTTTTAACCCTGATATCTGTATTTGCACTGGTTCTGACCGTTTCTTCGCTTTATCAGTCTGTACAGCAGAGAGACTTAATTAACTCTGTGTTAAGTGAACAATTACATGATAAGGCAAGTAACTATTTCGACAGCCTTAACATGATGATGTTAACCGGTACGATGAGCCAAAAAGAGACCTTACGTCAAAAAGCGCTAGCTCAGGATGGAATAGAACAAGTTCGCGTACTGCGGGCTGATTCCGTCAGTAAACTTTATGGTCCCGGACAACAGAATCAAACTCCTGTGGATGATATCGATAAACGAGCACTTAATGGTGAGTTTGTACTTGAACCTTTCGAGGCTGACTGGGGTAAAGGAATTGTCGTTGCACTACCTATGAAATCCAGCGAAGACTATCGTGGTACCAACTGTGTCACCTGCCATATGGCATCGGAAGGTGAAGTACTCGGTGCTATCAGGCTTGAATACAATATGAGTCACGTTAATCAACTCATCACTCACCGAACATGGATTGGTATTGGTATTATGGCTGCGATAGCTCTGGTCGGTTTTATCCTGACTTTGGCGCTAATTCGTAGAATGATCGTTCGTCCCATTCAGAAAACTTCGCAGTTTATGAGTCAAATCAGTGAGTCAAAAGATTTGTCACAACGTATCAGTCACCATAAAAAAGATGAACTGGGTCAATTAACAACCTCGATCAACTCACTTATGGATACCGTATCAAGCAGTCTGCAACAAGTTCAGACGACTTCACACTCTCTCGCTTCATCGGCAAACCAACTTACTGAGGTTGCGCAGGTCACTGATAAAGCAGCAGACAACCAGCAACAAGAAACTTCCGACGTTCAGCACAATATCGAAAGCATGCAAAGCGAGCAGGAACATGTTGAACAGGCCACAATGGATGCGGCTTCACTAGTGCAACATACCACCGATATTGCTCGCGTAAGTGCGACCCAGGCGCATACCGCAAGTGAAGATATTAAGAAACTGGTCGGTGATATTGAAAACGTTAAGCAGAAAATCGCCCAGCTAAATAACCAAACCGGTGAAGTTACCACGATTCTGGAAGTGATTAAGGCCATTGCAGAACAAACCAATTTATTAGCGCTTAATGCAGCCATAGAGGCTGCACGTGCCGGTGAACAAGGTCGCGGCTTTGCTGTCGTTGCTGACGAAGTACGTAACCTCGCTTCCCGCACTTCTGAAGCGACAGGTAACATTGAAAAAATCATCAGCCAATTTCAGTCAGAAAGTCAGGCATCAATGTCATCAGTGGATACGGTTTGCTCAGAAGCACATACACGCTCCAGCGAAATAGAAAATCTATCACAAGCCATGACTAATGTTGTCGCAGAAATGACTCAAGTACTCAGCCATACCGAGAGCATTCAGCGGCAAACTCAAACCACAACCAGTGTCAGCCATCAGGTGCAGGATAAAGTCAATGTCATTGCCCGCCACGCTGAGGACACCTCTGTGTCAGCAACTAAAACGCGAGAAATCAGTCTAAATCTTGAGCAACTCTCTCAACAATTAGAAACTTTACTCAATCAATTCACTCTTCCGCGTAAGAATTGACCACGAAAGTAAGATAAAAGGTTGATGCTTCAGAATTGACAGGTAATATGTCCCGTTGAATCGATAAAATTCAATCCAACCCGATGTTTGGTCTAATTTTTAAACGATAATGACCAATATCATGCATCGGGTTGAATGTTTACCTTAATGGAGACTATACCAAACATGACTTACGCGCCTGTAACAGACGTACTTGGCGGCAAGCTAGCAGTAGACAGTGAAGTTACTGTACGCGGCTGGATCCGTTCACGTCGCGATTCCAAAGCTGGAATCTCTTTCCTTGCCATTTATGACGGCTCTTGTTTCGACCCGATTCAGGCCGTGGTCCCTAATAATCTTAATAATTACGAAGACGAAGTATTAAAGCTAACAACTGGCTGCTCTGTTGAAGTAACTGGTAAGATTGTTGAGTCTCCAGCGAAAGGGCAGGATTTTGAGCTTGCTGCAACTGACGTAAAAGTCGTGGGCTGGGTTGAAGACGCAGACACGTACCCGATGGCGAAAACTCGCCACTCTATTGAGTACCTTCGCGAGGTTGCACACTTACGCCCACGTACTAACGTTATTGGCGCTGTGGCTCGTGTACGTAACTGTCTGTCACAGGCAATTCACCGTTTCTACCATGAGCAGGGTTACTTCTGGATGTCAGCACCGCTAATTACAGCATCTGACGCAGAAGGAGCTGGCGAAATGTTCCGCGTTTCAACGTTGGATCACGCCAACCTTCCACTGGATGACAAAGGCAACGTTGATTACAACGAAGATTTCTTCGGTAAAGAGACATTCCTAACTGTATCTGGTCAGCTAAACGCTGAAGCCTACGCTTGTGCCCTGAGTAAAGTATACACATTCGGCCCGACTTTCCGCGCTGAAAACTCTAACACCAGCCGTCACCTAGCAGAATTCTGGATGGTTGAACCAGAAGTCGCATTTGCTGAACTCGATGATGTCGCAAAACTGGCTGAAGACATGCTGAAGTATGTGTTCAAAGCTGTACTTGAAGAGCGTCGTGATGACCTTGAGTTTTTCGCACAACGTATTGATAAAGAAGCGATTACTCGTCTGGAGCAATTCGTACAATCTGATTTTGCTCAAGTTGACTACACTGATGCTATCCAAATTCTTCTGGATTCTGGTCGCGAGTTCGAATTCCCGGTCGAATGGGGTATCGACATGTCTTCTGAACATGAGCGCTTCCTGGCTGAAGAGCACTTCAAAGCACCAGTAATCGTTAAGAACTATCCGAAAGATATCAAAGCATTCTACATGCGTCTGAACGACGATGGTAAGACAGTTGCAGCAATGGACGTACTAGCACCTGGCATCGGTGAAATCATCGGTGGTTCTCAGCGTGAAGAGCGTCTCGATGTTCTGGATTCACGTATGGTAGAAATGGGGATTGATCCTGAACACATGAGCTGGTACCGCGATCTACGTCGCTACGGTACTGTACCACACGCAGGTTTCGGCCTTGGTTTCGAGCGCCTAGTCTCTTACGTAACAGGAATGGGTAACGTTCGTGACGTGATTCCATTCCCACGTACACCACGTAGCGCTAACTTCTAAATCAAACAGAAGTAAAAACCATTATTAAAAACCTCCTCTTTGGGAGGTTTTTTTATACGTTTCTTTCTATACTCAAACTACTCCCATAGTTATGATCCATAAGGAGTTGAGAATGAAAGTGTTCAGAATGGAAGACCTCAATTACCGCGGTATGAAAGATGGTGTCCATAGCTGGGATCATCCAGAAGCACCTGACCCTTATTATTGGCATCCCGACTGGCTACACATCGCTGAAGACGCTATAGGCGTATACCCAAAACAAGATTTAGATGTTGCAAATGGTCAACCAGCTACAGAACAAGATGCCATGATAGCCATCATCAAGTATTTAAATGATCATCAGGATTAGCAGCCAGAGGTTTACGCAACTCTGGTTACACTGGTTTTTCCCCCTCCCAATATGATCAGAATTAAAAGATGACCAGATTTCTCAACGACTTTTAATCTGCAAACTATGAACCAGAATAACGGCTCTAATCCGCAACAGCTGGTTCATTACATTTTCAATAAATTCCTGCCCCCCTCCCCCTTTACCACCCCTTATTTTCCGGTACATTGTTGGATATTAGCGACACAATTAATTAACATTTATCTTCGATAATTCGTCAACGTGTCATTATATTTTTCATAAGAAAAGAGGCGTTAAAGCTTCATTTATCGGGCTAAGCAAAATATTTTTAAATTTTATGTTAACCACGGTTGTCAGCGCTATTTGAGAAAGGTATAACTACGGTAATTTGATGAGTTTTTCTTCCAACCCTCTAACATGGATGATTATTATGTTTGATAAAGTTGTCGCAGCACCCGCAGACCCTATTCTTGGCTTAACTGAAGAGTTTAAAAGCGATTCGCGCCCGGAAAAAATTAACCTTGGCGTAGGTATCTACAAAGACGAGTCCGGCCAGACACCAGTATTAGCGACCGTAAAAAAAGCGGAAGCTGCACTTCTTGAGTCAGAAAAAACAAAATCTTATTTAACCATCGAAGGTACCTCAGAATACGGCCTCGCAGTGCAAAAGCTTCTGTTTGGCGCTGATTCGGATATTGTCACCAACAAACTGGCAAAAACAGCACAAGCTCCCGGTGGTACAGGTGCGCTTCGTGTAGCAGGCGAATTTATCAAACGTCATCTGGGTGATGTAAAAATTTGGATCAGCAACCCAACATGGGCTAACCATAATGGCGTATTTTCTGCCGCTGGATTAGAAATCGCTCAGTATTCATACTATAACGCAGAAGAAAAAGACAAAGACTTCGCAGCAATGCTTGCTGACTTGGAAAAAGCTTCAGCTGGTGATGTTGTTCTTCTGCACGGTTGCTGTCACAACCCAACAGGGATTGATCCAACGAGCGAAGAATGGGAAACATTAGCAAAATTGGTTGCAGAAAAAGGCCTACTGCCAATGTTTGACTTCGCTTATCAAGGTTTCGCCACTGGTGTTGAAGAAGATGCAGCCGGCCTGCGTACCTTTGCGAAATATAACAAAGAAATTCTTGTTGCAAGCTCATTCTCTAAGAACTTTGGTTTGTACAATGAGCGCGTAGGTGCATTCACTCTGGTTGCTGAGTCAACAGAAGTCGCAACTAAAGCCTTCTCTCAAGTTAAAGCTATTATCCGCTCTATTTACTCTAATCCACCTGCTCACGGTGCGGCGGTCGTTACACACATTCTAAACGATGCCGCTCTGCGTGCAGAGTGGGAAGCGGAAGTTGCTGAAATGCGTGAACGTATTCAGGAAATGCGTGAGCTATTTGTAGCGACGCTGAAAGAACAAGGTGTGACTAAAGACTTTAGCTTTATCGAGCGCCAAAACGGTATGTTCTCTTTCTCTGGCTTAACTAAAGATCAAGTTACGCGACTGAAAGAAGATATGGGAATCTACATCGTTGGCTCAGGCCGTATTAGTGTTGCTGGCATGACGAAATCAAACATGCTGCCACTATGTAAAGGTATTGCAGCTGTACTTTAAACACCAACTTGATAGATAAATTGACAGAGCCGGCACCAATGCCGGCTTTTTATTTGCCATTATCGCGACTAATAATTGAATCGGGCAATCACCCCTGCTTCTCTTACTGACACGTTGCGCTCTCCATCGCGATAGGCAACAAAGCCGCCTAACGCAAATTTAGGATAAAAATAATAATCTGCAGCCAATGTAACGACATTTTCGTCCAGCCACTTATTTCGGATGGCTTCAGCGAACACTGACGCTTCAAGTTTTTCGGTTATCGCGTAGCGTAATCCAACATCCACGCTATAAACAAAATCGGTCTCTTTATCCCCCGCATCAACTCTTAATGCCCCCACTTTACCGTGCGTCACTAAATCCAGGTTTTCTGCCACTAACCAGCGGTAACCTAACCCAACTCTAAGTAAATAATGATCCACAGTCAGCGAATCAAAATGAACGAATCGCGAGCTGTAATCTACGCTCCATAACAGATCACTCTCTTCAAGTTTATGACTAAGGTTTAAGCCAACGGAGGTCGTGTTATCGCCATCCGTAGAATTATCACGATAAGAGCCGGAACTGAGACTGGCGGATAAGAGATCATATTGAACAGGAGTCACATCATTCAGTTCATGGGCGTACGTAACGGAAGAACTCAGCACCGATGCCAAAAGTACAGGCCATATTTTCATCAGCAACTCCTTAAAATTAACATTCTAGTCACGTTTATCTTAGACGAAGTTGTTAAAAATTTTTGAGAAATAGGCATAGATTCTGCGGAACAGGCAAAACTCGTGTACAATTTATATTTTCCTGTATTGCCAAACCTTTATGTGAATTCCAGCATATTAATTACCCAAGGAGCCTATATGGAAGCCGAGCTACTAGAAATGAAAAACTTTCTTAGCCAACATCTCCCTTTCTCCGAGTTACCAGAAGAAACTTTGGAGCACATCGCTCACCATATAGAAATAGCCTACTATCGTCAGGATACGCCTATCATTCATTTAGGCGACCATATACAGGATCTCTATATTATTCGCAGTGGGACTGCCGAAATTTATCGTAGAAAAGGCGAACTCTATAACCGTCTTACGGAAGGCGGCGTATTCGGGCAAATGGGACTCCTTACCCATAACAAGGTTCGTTTCCCAGTAACCGCTATTGAAGACACGCTGGTTTATTGCATTCCCGAAGAAATATTCCAGCAACTGTACGAAGAGCATGATGCTTTTGCTGATTTTGTTGAAGTAGAAGATAACGCGCGTCTTCGTCAGGCTATTTCAAATAGTGAAGAACAAAACGATCTGACAACCTCTAAGGTTAAACACATCCTTGCTGGAGAAGCTCCGTTTGTCTATAAGGATGCATCCATTCAGGAAACGGCTGTAAAGATGGCTGAAGAAAACATTTCTTCCCTGCTTGTCATCGATCCGGAAATTCTTGAAGACAATGAAGATGATCAGAGCCCGGTTGTGGGCATTATTACCGAGCAAGACTTATGTCGTCGTGTTCTGGCTACCGGACTTTCGTACACTTCTCCCCTGACAGAAGTCATGACCCACGAGATAATGTTTTTAGATCACAATGCTTACGTCTATGAAGCTATGCTGACTATGCTTCGCTATAACGTCCATCACCTTCCGGTACTGAAAGATAAAAAACCAATTGGTATTCTCGACATCACGGATATCGTCCGTTACGAATCGCAAAACTCATTGCTGTTAGTGAGCAGTATCTATCAACAGAACAACGTCGAAGACCTGGCCGCTCTATCGAAACAAGTGAAAGACAGTTTTGTACGTCTGGTGAACGAAGATGCTAACTCTCATATGGTCGGTACTGCGATGTCAACCATTGGGCGAAGCTTTAAACAACGTATTCTTGAGCTGGCAGAAGAAGCCTTGGGTCCACCACCCATTCCATACTGTTTCCTGGCCTTGGGCTCAATGGGACGTGACGAGCAACTGGTCGTGACCGATCAGGATAACGCGATAATTCTTGATGACAGCTATGTTGAAAGTGAACATGGTGAATATTTTGCCAACTTAGCGAAATTCACTTGTGATGCACTGGACCAGTGTGGTTACACTTACTGTACTGGCGATATCATGGCGACCAATCCAATGTGGCGTATGACACGTAAGGAGTGGGAAGAGTGCTTTGCCGACTGGATTGATGACCCGAATCCTAAGGCGCTGTTAAATGCATCCATTTTCTTCGACTTAGACGGCGTATATGGCCGCCTGAAATGGGCTGAAATGCTCAACGGATTTATCGTTCGTCGCGCCCGCAGAAATAATCGTTTCCTCGCTTGTTTGGCACGAAATGCACTTAACCGCACTCCACCTCTCGGCTTCTTTAAAGACTTCGTGATGGAAAAAGATGGCCGGCATAATAACTCCATTAACCTCAAGCGCCGTGGTACCGCACCAATTGCTGATTTAATTCGTGTTCACGCTTTAGCCGTTGGTTCTCGTGCTAAAAACTCTTTCGAGCGCTTAGATAATATTATTGATGCGGGCATATTACCCAAAGGCAAAGGGGAAGACCTGCGTGATGCTTTGGAGTTTATTTCGATGGTACGAATTCGCCACCAAGCTCTCGACATCGAAAACGATATTGAAGCAGACAACAATATTGAACCAGAAAATCTTTCCGATTTCGAAAGGCGTAATCTGAAAGATGCATTCCAAATTTTAAGTAATGCTCAAAATTTCTTGAAATACCGTTATCAGGGTAACAAGTTCAAGTAAGGTAGATATGAAACCATTCTTTCAGGCCCCAAGCATAAATTGGCCTTACAAATATGAGCTGAAACGGGAGAAGGTGGAACATCCTTTTCTCAAAAGCTTTTATCAAAATCCGATAGCAGAAGCGAACACACCACTTAATGAAATAGAGTTCATCGCGATGGATTTTGAAACTACTGGTCTAGATTCAGAAAAAGACGAAATCATTACCATTGGTATAGTACCATTTACGCTCAACCGTATTTATCTGAACCGAGCTAAACACTGGACCGTAAGACCAAGGCAAAAGCTCGATGAGCACTCCGTGGTCATTCATGGAATCACCCATAGCGATATTATGGACGCCCCCGATCTCTCAGAAATTATTGAAGAGGTGCTCGATGATCTCTCTGGAAAAATCATGGTCGTACACTACAGAACAATAGAGCGTGAATTTCTCGATCAGGCACTGCGACGCCGCATTGGTGAAGGAATTGAATTTCCAGTCATCGATACGATGGAGATTGAATCATTGATCCAGGCGAAACTCACAAGTGGTTTTTGGAACAGAATTAAGCGTAAAAAGCCTGAATCAGTTCGCCTTGGACAGTCCCGAATGCGTTATGGGTTACCAGCATACACTCCGCATCATGCATTGACTGATGCCATAGCGACAGCTGAATTACTCCAGGCTCAAATTGCTCACCACTTTGATGAAAAAGCGAATGTAAGCACATTCTGGAGATAAGAGTTTATTAAAACGACGGTTTTGTTATTCATGATCATTATGCGCATTCACCTATCCTGACTGCTTCACACATAAAAAAACCGACAATCAAAAGATTGTCGGTTTTTTCGTATTTCAGTTAACGAGCGATAACTAACTATCGATTAGTCTGCTCCGTACGTAGCCCCATAACCAGGCTCACACACATCAACAATAGAACAAATGTAAATGGTAGTGCGGTTGAAATTGCACCAGCCTGTAGAGCCTGAACCGCTTCTGTTCCGCCAATCCAAAGCAATGCAATAGCAATTGAACCTTCCATTACTGCCCAGAAAATACGCTGTAGAACAGGAGCATCAAGCTTACCACCAGCAGTAATACTGTCGATAACCAATGAACCTGAGTCTGAAGATGTAATAAAGAACACAAGTACCAGTACAACTGCAATGATTGACAGCAATGTACCCATTGGTAGCACGTCAAACATCTGGAACATAGCCAGTGAAACATCTGTCAGGCCTTTAGCACCAAGTTCACCAACTTTATCAACAACCTGTTCAATAGCCAGACCACCGAATACAGACATCCAGATCAGAGTCACGAATGTTGGAACAATCAGTACAGCTGTAATGAATTCGCGAATAGTACGACCTCTCGATACACGAGCGATAAACATACCTACGAATGGTGACCATGAAATCCACCAAGCCCAGTAGAATACAGTCCATCCTTGAAACCATGCTACATCTTCACGACCATGTGGATTACTTAGTGGGATAAGGTTCTCTACATACGACATGAATGTTGTCGGAATTGAACCTAAAGTGATCGCATAACCGATTAAAGCAACAAGAATAAGCAGTAATAAAGCGACGAGCATGTTGATGTTAGAAATAACTTTAACACCACCATCAATACCACGAATTACAGAAATCGTTGCCAAAATAGTAACGCCAACAATAACGATAACCTGAAGGCCTATGCCAGCATCAACGCCAAATACATGGTGAATACCACTTGCTGCCTGTTGTGCCCCAAGGCCAAGAGATGTTGCAAGGCCAAACAGCGTTGCCAGTACTGCCAGAATATCAACAACATGTCCAGCCCAGCCCCAAGCACGGTCACCAAGAATCGGGTAGAAAATTGAACGAATCGATAGTGGCAGACCTTTGTTGTAACAGAAAAATGCTAATGAAAGTGCAACAACAGCATAAATTGCCCATGGGTGTAAGCCCCAGTGGAACATAGTAGCACCAAGCGCTAGTTTAGCAGCTTCAGGACTATTCGCTTCAACTCCCAGTGGCGTTTCATACCAGCCGGTGAAGTAAGCAACTGGTTCTGCAACACTCCAGAACATCAGACCAATACCCATACCAGCTGCGAACAGCATAGCAAGCCATGACATGAATGAGTGGTCAGCCACAGCATCGTCACCACCTAAACGAATTTTACCGAATGGTGAAGCGATAAGAGCTAAACAGAAAATTACGAAAATATTCCCTGACCAAATAAATAGCCAATCAAATGCACCAATGATTTGCCATTTAATTCCGTCAAGCGCCGTCTTAGCAGTATCGGCATCAACAACTAATGTTGCCAACAGAAACAGTGCGATTAAGCCAGCGCTAATGCCAAAAACAGGGTTATGAACATCAAAACCCCACTTTTGGACATTATCCTGACCAACTGTATAGTCAGTACTGTCGATACTGTACTTATCAATACCTTTTGTCATTTGTCCTCTCTTAGAATCATTCTAGATTAAACCCGATAACCATGAATACGAATTAAATTCATACAAACATCACAAAAATTATTTCGTGCTCATAACTATTGTTTTATTAATCTTAAGCGCACATTGTACACATGTCACGCTCAAGATCTACAACTTGCTCAAATTACGCACTAAAATAGGCAAATTTCTTAATCAATCGTTCAATTAAAAAACAACCCACACTGTTTTTTATTTTGTACACGAAACATTTATTGTTTCCAGTTATAAATACCGAGCAACTTATAGTGTCAAAAATTATGAGATCTATGCTTTTCATCACTCTTTAAGTACGGTATCGTCCCGTGTAAAAACATCATCACACAAAAACATCATCACGTTTTCTGGATAGCTATAGTGGAAAAACATGAAGAAGTACTGGTTGCCATTCGCCAGATCATTAGAGCAATCGATTTACACTCTAAGAAGCTTAGCAAAAGTGCTGGCTTAACGGGTCCACAATTAATATTAATGCGCGCAATTAGAGAGTTAGGTGAAGTTACTATTCGAGAACTGTCTAAACACACAAATATGAGCCAGGCTACCGCGACGACCATTTTGGACCGTCTGGAAAGAAATGGTTATGCACAACGTGTTCGCAGCTGTACTGATAAACGAAAAGTTCATGCTCACCTGACAGAATCAGGCAATAAAATTTTGGATCAAGCACCTGCTCCGTTGCAGGAAAGCTTCGTAAAACGATTCCAGACTCTCGAAGACTGGGAGCAGAGCTTGCTTTTATCATCAGTACAGAGACTCTCTTCAATGATGAACGCGGAAAACTTTGATGTTGCTCCCCTGCTTGAGCTTGGTAGCATCACTCAAATCGAAAAATAAGTCGCTCTCTATCTAGGCCGGGATAAACTTACCCGGCTTTATTCATGCCAGTAGGCCATGTTGCACAGCATACTTTGCCAACTCAGCCGTTGAGTGAATATCGAGCTTATGCTTTATGTTTTGTCTGTGGGTCTCTACGGTCCTGTAACTAATATTTAATAATGAAGCAATTTTTTTGCTGCTGCACCCTTGGGCAACTAACTTCAATACCGCTTCTTCTCGGCGACTAAGTGGATTTGGTCTCTGCTCTGCTGGCGTAATTTCCTGAGTAAAAAGTGTTTGAGTAACAGACTCACAAAAATACGTCGAACCCTGATTCACGGTTTTAATAGCCTGTACCATTTTGTCGGCAGAAATCTCTTTGAGCATATACCCCACTGCACCAGCCTGCATCACTTTCATAATATATTCACGATTGTCATGCATCGTCAGCATCAGTATTTTACTTTGCGGTACTTCTTCCTTAATTAATCGGGTCGCGTCAATGCCATTCATAATCGGCATACTAACATCCATCAATATCACATCTGGATGATGTTCCTTAACCACATCGATAGCTTCCAGTCCATTACTTGCTGTCGCAACCACATCAATTTCCGGCTCAAGTTCTAACCTGGCCATAAAGCCTTCTAATACAACCTGGTGATCATCAACAATCACTACTCTAATCGGTTTTGCCATACACTAACCCATCTAATTTCAACAGAACGGTAATTTCTGTACCAAACCCGCTTTCACTCATTAGTTCAAATTCACCACCAATAAATTCGACACGCTCACGCATATTCCGCAAGCCAATTCCCCTTTTGTTTAGAGCCCCTTTAACATTAAAACCTACCCCATCATCGCGTATCATCAACTGCAACAAATTGTCTATCTGGTGCAACACGACCGTCACTGTATTGGCTTTTGAGTGCTTTTTAATATTATTTAACGACTCCTGAACCACGCGGTATAACGTCGTTGCAACTTCAGACTTCAGTTTCGCTGGTTGGCTATCAAACAAAGTTTCAACCTGAATATTGGAATGGCACTGAAAATCCTCCAGTAAAGTCACTAATGCCGCCTGTAAACCAATGTCATCCAGAGCACTTGGTCGAAGATTGTGAGAAATTCGTCTAACTTCCTGGATAGCTGTCATTAACGATTGCTGGGCTTGGTCAACATGCTGAGAAAGAGAGTTATCTTTAAGCTTATGCTCCAATAACTCCAGATGGCACTTACTGGAAACTAACAGTTGGTTAATACCATCATGCAAATCCCTTGCAAGGTGTTTCTTCTCATCTTCCTGAAACATGACCGTCTTATGCGCTAACTCTTTGAGGTTTTTATCTGCAAGACGATGCTCATGAAGATTAATCGCTAAAGTTAAGACAATAATTACCGCAACCGTCACCGCCAAAATAACGATCACAGAGAAAAAAGTAGTCTCGATATTTTGATTAATGGCATCCTGCATTGAAGCGACTTCTTGTTTTACGTCTTCAATATATAGGCCTGTTCCCACCATCCATTGCCATTTATCAAGCCAGGCAACATAACTGAGTTTGGGCACAGTTTCTTTAGTTGAAGGCTTTTGCCAAAGATACTGGTGGTATCCACCACCGGACTGGGCCTGAAAAAGCAGAGCTTCAATTAAATAGTCGCCTTCAGTATCCTGTAAGTTAAGTAAGTTTCTGCCCACCAATTCCGGTTGAACCGGATGCACTAAATTGACGCCATCACCATCATACGCAAAGAAGTAGCCATCAGATCCGTAGCGTAAATTGGTCAAAATATGTTTCACCCGGAGCTGAGCCTGCTCGGTACTGACTGAACTGTCATTATAAATGTGAGAAATTGAATCTAATGCCAGATCAACACTGTCTTTTAATGCTGTTTCGCGAGCTTTTATCAGATTGATACGAAAAGTCTCTACTTCACGTTGCCCTAACGTTTTCGCTTGATGAATGGAGATCCAGCTAATACTGACCGTTACCAAAAGCAGTGGTAATAAGGTTAAGAGTATTAGCTTGATTTTAAGAGGCATACCTTTCCCCGATAAAAAGACAGCTTACTGAATTTCAGTAAGCTGTACTATTTTAACAATTTGTTTACGCCCGACGAGTTAATATATCCACAATCCAGAATTTGATCACATTCCGTAAAAGCCTGGGAACACTAACAGTGATGCGAGAACCAATACTTGAATGGCGATAAATGGCATTACACCTTTGTATATGTCGACCGTAGTCACTGATTTCGGTGCAACACCTTTTAAATAGAACAGGCTAAACCCAAAAGGAGGCGTTAAGAACGAAGTTTGCAGATTCATTGCGACCAGAATTGCAAACCAGGTCATTTCGATTCCCATCAGACTTGCAACAGGCGCCAATATTGGAACTATGATGAAACAGATTTCGACAAAATCGATAAAGAAACCCAGTATCAGAATCAGAACCATAGTGACAATCAAAAAGCCCCACTTATCTCCCGGAATCGCCAGCATCCACTCTTCCACTAGCAGATCTCCGCCAGTATAGGTAAATGCCATAGAAAACGCCGTTGCGCCGAGCAAAATAGCGAATACCATGGCGGTGACTTTTACGGTTTCCTTCGATGCGTCATACACCATTTTCCAGCTGAACTGACCATAAAGTAGCGCGAGAATTAATGCTCCGGCACCACCTAATGCCGCTGATTCAGTGGGAGTAGCAACGCCGGCAAAAATAGAACCCAACACAACAATAATCAATGCAAGTGGCGGAATAACGGCTTTAAGAGCAGAAATAACCTCTTCTCTACGTGACACAGATTCATCGCGGCCAATGGGCTGAGCAGCTTGCGGATTCAACTTGGCATAAATCAATATGTAAAGAACATAAGAACCAACAAGCACCAAACCCGGCCATAGCGCTGCCTGAAACAGATCTCCCACAGGGACACCCAATACATCACCCAATAGAATAAGAACAATTGATGGTGGAATAATCTGCCCTAGCGTACCCGAAGCACAAATGGTGCCGCACGCAAGACCTTTGTCATAGTTATACTTAAGCATCACTGGAAGCGATATCAGACCCATCGCAACGACCGAAGCACCAACCACTCCTGTTGAGGCAGCAAGTAATGCACCAACTAATACCGTTGATATCGCTATGCCTCCTCTGACGCCACCAAACAGTCTCCCCATAGATTCCAGCAACTGTTCCGCTAAACGTGTCTTTTGCAGTACCAATCCCATAAACACAAACAGTGGTACCGCCATTAGTACCGTATTCTGCATAATGGACTGAATGCGATATGGCATAAATGCAAACATTTCCATACCTTCAGCCCAAACACCAAAGATCAGTGCAATTCCTCCAAAGGTAAAGGCAACGGGGAAACCTAAGAGTAGTGCGAACAGCGCTACAAAAAACATTACGATTCCGATCATTGAATATTCCTTTTACTTTGAATCTTTAAAGTTGGTATGGAGAAGCTGCGAGTTTACGATTCGGTTGATAGAGTGCAGAATCATGCCAATGCCACTCACCGCCATAAAGAAAAACGCAACGGAAATTAAGCTCTTGATAATCCAACGATGTGACAAGCCGCCAGGATCGCCGGATGTTTCACCTAATTCAAAGCTTTCTTTCGCATAATCAATCCCGTAATACGCGACCAATAAACAAAAAGGTAACAGTAGAATCAATGTGCCGAACAGATCGATGACCGCCTGGGCTTTATTGGATAAACGTTCGTAGAAAATATCGACCCGAACGTGCCCCCCTGCTTTTAGTGCATACGGAATGCCCAGCATAAATACCGCAGAAAACAAGTGCCATTCCATTTCCTGGAAGGCAATAGAAACATCATTGAAGGCGTAGCGCATGACGACGTCATAAACAACATTTATAACAAGCAGAATAAATAACATACTGGATAACCAACCGAGAAAATCGCTGATTCGATTAAACAGTCTTTCGATATAGATGAGACTTCTCATTCCCGACTCCATGGAATTTGAAAACAGACGAGGTTCTGTTGACCCTGCGCTTAAACTAAAGCTTTCTTTAGCTTTTCAGTCACAGCGGCTGAATTATTGGGCTATTTTCATATTAGATAGTGCGGTGTGAAGCAATGGATATCAGTTCTTGAGGCCTTACCTGTCAATCAGGAGCTATAGCATTGATACCCATTGCCCGTTTTATTATAAAGTCAGGTACATTTCATTTGCCCTAACAGTATTATTTTTCACTATTCAGATACGCGCGCATCGAAATATCAGTCCACTGGCGCGCATCATTCAGATAGTTAGCCTGAGACTCCTGAATCTCTTTTGCTAACGCATCTTTTTCCGCATGTTCAGCCAGCAAACGATCGTTTGCTTCACGAAGCGCTTTAATAACTTCTGGTGGGAAATCTTTTACTTTGACATCCGGATATTCAGTTTTAATTGATACCCAGTTTTTCGCACTTTCATGTACAGATTGAGCATACATGTCATAAGCGGCGGTGCGCATTGCGACACGCAGAATTTCTTGTAGATCTTCAGGCAGACGACTCCACGTACGTTTATTGATTAAGAACTGCAGCTCGGTTGCAGGCTCATGCCAACCCGTGTAGTAGTAAGGCGCAATTTTGTGGAACCCCATACGTAAGTCCAACGAAGGACCGACCCATTCCAGCGCATCAATAGTGCGACGTTCCAGCGAGGTATATAGCTCACCAGGGGCGATGTTGGTTGGCTTGGCTCCCAGTTCAGCAAGCACTTCTCCCGCGAATCCCGGAATTCGCATTTTCAAACCTTGCAGATCGTCCAGGGAGTTAATCTCTTTCTGGAACCAGCCGCCCATCTGAATATCGGTATTACCCCCCGGGAAAGAAAGCATATTATGTGGAGAGTACACCTTCTCCATCAACTCCATACCACCGCCATGATAAAACCATGCGTACTGTTCAGGTGCGGTCATACCAAAAGGCATAGACGTGAAATACAAAGTATTCGGAACCTTGCCTTTCCAATAGTAAGACGCCGAGTGGCCCATATCGTATTGACCTGATTTGACCATATCAAATACACCCAGCGGAGCTTTATGTTTATTGGCAGAATCGATACGAATTTGCAGGCGGCCGTTAGACATTTTCTCAGCCATTGCGGCCATATTTTTAGTAGCATCACCAAAAATCGGGAAGTTTGGCCCCCATGTTTCAGCAAGCTTAAGGCGATAGACTTTTTCATCGGCTGATGCTGATGTCGATACCAGAGCAAAGCATGCTGTCAGCGCTACCATGCTTGTGGTCATAACTCGTTTCACAGATTTATGAATCAGACTCATTGTTCACGTCCTTTTGTTATTGTACGGAGTCTTGTACTAAACGGGATATTCGCTTAGTACCAGCACTTCAGTTCAAGGACACTCTGGGTGAAGTTTGATCAATATAAAATGAGCAAGATTACGCAATAAAATAACATCAACATCACTGCATAGAACCATAGTCGTACGTAAAACCACGTAGGAGATTTTAGAAGATAAAATTAACAAGCTGATTATTTGGGTTTTATTTTTTACCAATGAGACGCACGCAAAGATTTATACGTAGTTATTTACTCTAGTTAAAAGTTTGCAAAATGTTTTCAAAACTGTGACTAACCCCCACTGCCAACTGGTAACCTCTGGTTGTAAACCAAAAGGCCTCGCATTAAGCGAGGCCTCTGGTCGATTCTAAAAAGTAATCATTACACCGCTTTGTAAATTACTTTATTTGCAGCGAGTTGCTCTTTTACTACCAAGTTTTCTTCAAGTAGTTTTTTCAGCGCACCTGTTGCCCAAGATGCGGCTTTAGCATCTTCTTGCCCTGCTGCAAGGCCAATTGATTTAGGATTAATTCCTTCAGCGTTGCTAATAACAATATCCAGAACTTGTTGTTGTTTCGGTGTTAGCGCTACGTCAGTTTTGGTAGCAACAACGACTTTTTCTGCTACTGGTTTTGCAGCTTTTTTAGCAACAGCAGGTTTCGCAACTGCCGGCTTTACAGCGTTATTTGCTGAAGTTACTTTAATGCGCTTTTGCAATTTTGCCTGCACGTTACGCTTATGAGAAAGTCTCATTGAGTATGTCTCCATTTCACTGCATTGGCCGCAGTGGTCAAAATTTGAAGCGCGTTTTATACCAAAAATTGGTCGTCAATTGTAGGTTTAAGGTCAACTTCTGTTGTAAAAATGCATCCATCGCATTTTTGTGACTATAATTTATACAGCAGCATCCACTTTGCATAGTTGCATTACTGGGTATAAATACAGTCAATTTTGGGTCAGGTGAATTCTATGCCAACTGTTCATTTTGCCAATCATGACTTTAGCCTCAATTCTCCCTACGCGAAGCTGGTTGGCTTTGCTTCAGTGCTCATTGCCGTTGGTTTTATTATCTGGTCACCTAGCTGGCAGCAAGCGGCTATTGCCATATTAGCGATAGTCATTTTGTTACTCACCGGGTACTGGCTAATTGTTAAAAGTCGTGTCGGCTATACTTTTACACCAACACATATTCAACAACATTTGTCCCGTGGAGGTTGGGTCGTAAAATGGAACAATATCAGCAAAATTGGCATATGTACTTACCAGCAAGACGGCTGGCACCGCCCACTTCCATGGGTAGGAATTAAATTAAAGCACTACTCCCCATATTTGGACGCTATTTGTCCCAGAATTGCCACAGAGATATTGCTTAGCCAGCGTGCTCTGCTGTATTTGGGTGCTTGTCAGCATCAACAGCAAACCAGGTTTGAAGATATGGTATTAGATTCCAGGATTTATCGGGAGAATCAGCATAAGAGCTATTCAGGTTTAATGGCGATGCTGGCTAACCGTATGAGTTATCAACGTCATTACTTTGATTACGATATTTTTATTTCGAGTAATGACTTAGATCGAAGTGCGGAAGAGTTTGTTGGCCTAGCCCGGCGGTACTTAGCCGCCGCCGAGCCAGATTAAGCTTGACCAGCCCCCTTAGATAACGCTTTGCGCCCTGAATTTCTGGTTCACTTAGGTATTGGCTTTAATACAGTGGCATTTCATCCGCCACATAGGGATTATGTTTGCGCTCATGACCAAAGGTGGATTTGGGTCCATGTCCGGGAATGAACGTTACATCATCACCCAATGGCCACAACTTATTTTTGATTGAAGCAATCAGCGTATTGTAGTCACCCTGCGGAAAGTCCGTGCGTCCAATACTGCCATTAAACAGTACATCACCAACAAAAGCCAAACGCGCTTGTTCACTGTACAACACTACGTGACCGGGTGTATGTCCCGGTGTATGGAAGACCGACAACACTTGGTTACCAAAACTCACCGTATCACCCTCATCTAACCAGATGGTTGGCTCGAATGCTTCCGTGAGTGGAAAGCCGAACATTTGACTTTGCCCTTCCATACCCTGAAGCCAGAAATTATCGGCTTTGTGGGGGCCCACAATATCGATGCTGCCTAATAGTTCTGCTAAAGGCTCTGTGCCACCGACATGATCCAGGTGACCATGTGTTAATACAAGTTTTACCACTTTTACACCCAACTGATCGATCAACGTTTTCAGTTGAGCAACATCACCACCGGGGTCGACAACCACCCCTTGCATGGTTTCATCACACCAAACAATTGAGCAATTCTGAGAGAAAGAAGTGACAGGGACTACCTGATACTGCAAAGACATAAAACAACCTTATTCGAAACTCGAAGTTGCCAGAACTATGCCACTGAAGCCTCAATTTGACAAGTTAAGCCCCCTGCCAGCGGCGTACCGGACCAGTATCAATATGCACGAACCCACTGCGTGGATAGTATCCCACACCACCAGCTTTTAAGCTTAATGCCGCTTCATGCACCTTCTTTAAAGAGACACCGTCGAGTCTAAAATCAAACGCTCTCCCCTGCATGTGATAACTCTTCTTTGCCACTCCACTTGAACCATTGCGCAGCATTTGGTTGGTTGCTGGTGAACGGTAACCCGAAATAATCTGAACTTCAGCTTCACATCCAATCAAACTTTGAATCTGACTTATTTGGTCAAACAACTTTTTATCCATTGGATAAATCTCATTACGTCGGAAATCACGACAAATATGATTAAGGCGTTTCAGCTCAGAACGGACATAACGATGGCCGTTAAAATAGCGACTTTCGAGTGTTTCTCCAGTATGTAAGTTGTTCATCGCCAGAACTCTCGGCTCATCGGGATAAGACGCTTGCGCAATGCTTGGAGTACATACAGCCACGACTAGACTACTACCGGTTAACTTTAAAAATTCACGACGGGATACCAACAAAATAACACCTATACAACTGACCACTTCACCAACAGAGCGCGCAACTTAGCGGACTCCCACTGATAGGTCAAATGCATATTTTATGCACAATTTTGATATGTATAGTGCAAATGGAGTTTACTTATTGAACAGTAAGAAAAAGTTTGTTTTGTAAATTTTGAGTAAAAGTCACATTTAGATAGTTTGCTTCGACATACTTTGCCGCTTCGTTAACCATTCGTTGCCAGTTGTGAGTCAAAGCGGTAAATATCATCACGATACTGCAGACTGCCGCCCTCATACCAAACGGTCTGATAGATGATATGAACGGGTATCCTTTGCTTTAACGCAATCGATTTATTTGCCGCTTTTTGTTCACCTGTCAGTTTCGACTCGTCTATCCCTTGTGTTTCAAGCAATTTAGAGGCAAACAAAGAGGCATCCTGTACCCGAATACAACCGGAGCTGAATGCGCGAGAAGTACTGTTAAACAGGTGCTTGCTGGGTGTGTCATGCAAATAAATAGCTCTGCGATTCGGCGTATTAAACTTATATAAGCCTAATGCATTCTGCCTGCCTGATTGCTGACGCATGCGGTATGGAAAACTATTGGGATCGACATTAGCCCAGTCAATGGCTTTTGGATCCATCACCTGATCCGAATTCCAGCTTTCGATAATATCAATCTGGTGACGACTAAAATAACTTACGTCACGTTTAGCCAGTGGAAGAATGTCTTCCACCATAATCTTTCTCGGCACATTCCAAGTTGGATTTAGAATTACCGAATCCAATTTTGTCGACATCAACGGCGTTGGACGACTCACCCGCCCAACCACAACTTTGGATGCAAAAACAGGTTTGCCTGAATACCAGTATTTCATATCAAAGCCAGGAATATTGACCACAATAACGGTTTCTTCTTCCTGCGCCCACAGACGGCTGCGCTCAGCGTTGAGAGCCAACAACGATAGCCGACTTTTTACCGATAAATTGAGCCACTTAAGAGTATTGGGACCAATGATACCATCTGTTTTTAAACCATGAATGTGCTGGAAATATTTAACAACTTTGACCAGTGTATTGTCATACCATGTGACAGTGTCACTGACCTGGCTCATATCAACACCAACCAGAGCAAGCCTTTTGACCAACAAATCCCGATCGTCCAGCTTATCCCCTGGCCTTTTTAAGCCTTTCTGAGAATAACGCGGAACATAGGTCGACTCGAGTTCCAGTAATGAATGATAGGCTTCCATTAACGGTTGATAAGAAGCATCGTTCGGAGTATACGATAGGATAAGTTCACCAATACCATTAGTACTAACAGCCACTTCCAGTGAAACAAAAGCATTCTCACTAGGTTCGGGCAAAGCACTCACCAATTTTTTTCCTTCAAAAAACCATTGTTGCCCCAGCGCTGCGGCTTGTTCCGCATAACTCAGGTACATGATCAAAGTATCAGTGGCAAGTAAATCATACTCAAACCACGCATTGCGTTTTCTGTAGGATTGAAGGTAACTTAAACGCCTTTCAAATAATGGGCTAAAACCAGCACGGCGAATGACATCAAGTTGCTGTTCAAATTTTTCTACAGTCGCAAAGTCGATCCAGATCAGTTGTTCGTTATTTTCCTGGTAAACACGCTCGACTCGATCTGGATAGGTCAGCAACGTTAATACTGTTGAGCCGGGTTCAACCCAGCCTAACTGTGAAAACCGTTGTCCTGCTGCAGAAGTAGAAAGACTGAATAGAATTAACAGCCCTGCTAAAAAATGCTTACTCTTCATATCAATACACTCAACCCTGCTGCTTGGTAACACAATTTTAAAACCAAGTGACTTCGATATAATGAGTATGGCAAAGAATCAGCTATTTGTTATAGCAGAATTAATTAATTGCCGACCAATGGTTATCCCACTGCACATTTGAAACATTAATTTTTGTGCTATCCGGGTAATCACTAGTTACGACTTTACTGGCTCCTGAACTGACCTGGAATACACCGTTCTGAACCACCACACCGGAGGCATCCGGCAATGCTGACAATTCAACAAGCTTTCTTGTTTTCTTCGACCAGATGCCATAGCAATTGCCTCTGGGTGATGTCGCCAATATCCAGTCATTAGTCGCGGCAATACTCGCAATATAGTGGTTAAACCTTGCCCACTGTTCCGGCTCAGCAAGCATCGGTAACATCTCACCACCTCTGGTATGCATAGCTAGCAGTGAGGGTGTATCTGTTGGCTCGCCACGATATTGCTGCCCGCATAATACGGTATCCGCTCCATCATGTGCGAGGTGACGAATGCTGAGGTGATGATTCGCTAAAGATACTTGATCCAAAACCACCCCTTGTGGTGAAAGATAGGTCAGAGATGGCCGCATTGATTCGATATTTAACGGTGTCCGCCCGTTAGTATGAACCCCACCAACACCAATCGCTAAAGTATCATCCGGCATTATAATCACTTCGTGAGGGCCGATACCAAACCCTGAAAACTCGTCAATTTTGTTATAGCCAAACGCTACATCGTAAACTCCTATAATACCGCGACTTGTTCCTCTTTCTCCTTCCGTCGCATAAAGCCACTTTCCATCATTCGAATAAACGCCATGTCCATAGAAATGGCGTTTATCGCCTGACGAGTGCAAATACAGCATTTCACCACGCTGATAATCAAATACCATCATAAACGCACCGGGACGACGGCCAAAAGCCACCGCATGAGTCTCTGTCGGGTGGATAGCGACTCCGTGACCGCGATCCGGTAGTGGCAACTGATTGATCGCTTGACCAAGATTGTCTGCAATCACTGCGCTGAACTGATTGCGGCTTGTTAATGCGCAGCCAATCAGCGCCGCTTGTCTATTGTGGACTCCGGCAGACCGGCTGGCGCAGCCAAAGGGAAAGATTGGCGCACAGGCACCAAATAATGCAGCTTTCAAAAGCTTACGTCGTGTATTATCAGTCACCATCTGTTGCGTTAAATCCTATAACTACACCTAACTCCACTGAAACTTCGTCGTGCAACAAATATTTCAGTTGGTCCATCTTGTTATATTGAGACAGCACTTCACGGTAACCTTCTTTACTTTGAAGCAAGGTGAATAAGCTGGATTCATTCGGCCACGCCTCAACTAAATTGACGTATTGCGCTTTCACCCGGTCAGCCAAATCGATTAAATCTCGCTCTCGGAGCAAATTATCCAGTCCATGACCATTAGCCAGGTAGAGTGCTTTCATTGCTTTAAGGTTGGCTTTTAGATTCAACAGCGAAGTGTGTGAGCGCCATGACTCTGAAAAATAAGGTCGTGGGTTACCGATATTTGCCATCGGACGTGCTAATTTAGACAGGCTGAATTCGAGCTGGTTTGACAACAGTGCAATGTATTCCGATATCCATGCTTGCTCATCCAACGCTTTCCAGGGATTGCTCCGCCATGCTTGCTCTATTATGCCGGCTCTGTTTGCCAAAGACTGACTAATTGCAGCGGCTGAATTACACGTTTGCTGTTTATCATAGCTGATCGGAGAATGAGTGTCGTATAACAGCCACTCAACGGCTCCTAATCCTTGCACTGTGACACTACTGGCCGCGATTTCATCCGCAGTCCAAACCTTATCTTGTCTGGTCACAGCCAGCATTTTCCGCCCGGTGGTATTCTTTTTATCCGGCCAGAACTGAACATTCCAGCTCTCGGCTAGGGCATCAGCAGGGCCTCGCTCTTGTCCCTGTAGTGACATCCAGGCCAACATGGTGTGATGCCATTGAGCTTGCAGTGCGGATATATCGTCAGACTGGCTATGACAATATTGAGAAAACTGGCGTTGCAGACTCTGAGCTTGCTGGCTGAATTGACTGGCAGCCTGATACTCAACAAGATAAACAGACTGACTCGCATGGTCAGTCTGCTCTGCCATTGAAGACACATTATTGGACTGACACGCAGTTAACGCTAATAAAACCGCGCTTGCTACGACATGTTTGAAGGTCATAAATACACCCTATCAACGAATTTTATAACGAGTTTAAAAACGCAATTAAAGCTTCGCGCTGTTTATGATTAAACGTAAGTACTTTATCCCTGGCCTGCTGAGCTTCACCACCATGCCACAAGACGGCTTCCATCAAGTTACGGGCACGGCCATCATGCAGGAAATAGGTATGACCGTTCACTTCTTCCACGTAGCCTATTCCCCATAAAGGGGCAGTTCGCCATTCATTCGCGGTTGCAAGTGCTTCAGGACGGCCATCACTCAAACCCGGCCCCATATCGTGTAATAACAAGTCGGTATAAGGGTGGATAACCTGACCTGACAACGCAGGTCTATCCGCGATTTCACCGGTTTCGACACTCGCCTTATGACAACTACCACAACCAGTCTTACTGAATAGCACTTTTCCCAATTTAACCTTAGGATCTTGCATATTACGCCGTGCTGGTACTGCTAAGTGCTGTGAGTAAAACTCCACGAAATCAAGGATGTTGTCACTGACTTCAGGATTTCCTCCACTAGGAAGATCACCACATATTGTTTGCTGAACGGTGCAGTTTTCCTCAGGAAACAAACGACTGGTTAAACCTAAATCACCATTAAAGGCAGCGGCATTCTGTTGCATTAATGATGGTTGCCCCGCTTTCCAGCCAAAGCGTCCAATAGCTTTGGCTTGAGCTTGGACATCCCACACCCGGTTAACCCGTCCGGAAATACCATCATTATTTTCATCAGCTTGGTCCTGCCATTCCAGCAATGTTTTTTCCGGAATCGCTTCAAGTAACCCCAGGCCTATCATAGGTGGCGCTACCCGTGCAGAAAATTGCGTTTCGGGATGCATCGGACCATAAGCAAGATTGGTAATGGTTAAGTTAGGCTTGCGCAAAACAACCGGCGTACCGTCAGAAAATTTAACCACGAATTCATCATAGGTTATTTGAATCGTTCCTTCTGCCTGTTTGCCAGGCAACGCAAAATCCTGTAACTGCCCGCCATACACAGGCTCAGGAACAACCCCATCCAACGCGTAGTCCGCTTTCTGTTGCTCAGTTTTAGCTGGAATACTCAATCGAACAAGCATAGAGACCGCATGTGTATCATTCGCTTCAGGAGGATGCCCGCGACCATCTTTAATATGGCAGTTCTGGCAGCCATTGGTATTAAATAGAGGGCCTAAACCGTCTCTAGCATCGGTTGATGAAGGTGCAGGAACCCAGGGATTACGAAAAAAACTGTTACCAACACTAAAATCAAGGCGTTTTGTCATTGGCAAATTTGAGGCAGGCATGGAATAAGCGTTAGGACCGGCTTTAGTCGTCGTGGTATCTCCACCCGACTTCACCTCATCAGCTGCTGCATAAAAGGACGCGAAACAAATAATTAGTGCCGAAAAATACAACTTCATTAATTCATTCTCATTAGTATGAGGACAACGGATAAATAAAAACTCTATGCGTAATAAACCCAATCACGAGAACACGCTCATGATCGGGCAATATCACTATGTTATACAGTCATAGTCTTTATAAAGGCTTACTGTTTAAAATTGGTGATCGGCAGTGTCGGGGTTGAGGTTATCAATACCAATAATACCTGCAGCGCGTTCTATCGAAGCGGTTTGTGCAACCAGGCCGGTAATTGCGTTATTCACCAGTTCATGCCCCTGCGTATTACCCGCTGCTATAAGTTGGTCAAAGTGAACATTATTCTTTTCAGCTGAAGTAACCAATTCAGCGACCTCTGCTCTTGATGCTTCAAACTGAGCCAGAATATCTTTTGCCGCTGAAGCATCCTTTACCGCAACAAGGTCTTTAATCCCCGGTCCAGAAAGTTCGCTTCCATCAACACGGGAATAGGAACCAGTATAAATATTATAAATTCCTTGCTCGTTAAAATAATGAGAGTTGTGAGTATTATCCGAGAAGCAGTCGTGCTCATCTTCAGTAGAGTTTGCTTCCAGTGCCACTTTCATACGCTCGCCAGCCAGTTCACCCAAAGACAGCGAACCCATACCAAATAGCATTTTACGAATACCGTTTGTCGCCGAGTCTGCTAACAACTCTTGACGGTAATTGCCTTTTTCATCCGCTGACCACTGCTTTTCCATCCATTGCAGGTCCTGAACCAATAGCTGTGCAGAGGCCTTAAGGTATTGCGCACGACGATCACAGTTACCGTTAGTACATCCTTTTCCCTGTACATAATCGGTATATGGACGAGCACCGGATCCGGGATTAGTACCATTTAAATCCTGCCCCCAGAGTAAGAATTCAATTGCGTGATAACCAGAAGCAACGTTTGCCTCAGAACCACCAACTTCGTTTAGACTCGCAATCAATTCAGGAGTAATAGAAGATGTATCAATAGTGGTTGCACCGATAGAAATTGATTTGTTAGCGATAATATTGGCGCTCGCCCCCTCATTGCCAAGTTCATATTGATAATCTGTTGCAACATAATCAATAAGCCCTTCATCCAGAGGCCAGGCATTGAGTTGACCTTCCCAATCGTCAACAATCGCGTTCCCAAAACGAAAAACCTCCGACTGCTGATACGGTACTCGAGCAGCTAACCAGGCTTGTTTCACTTCCTTCAACGTTGACTCTGACGGAGCAGCCAGGAAGGTATCAATAGATTTTTCCAGCTTCTGCGCTGTTGTTAAAGAGTCCGCAAAGACTGCATGAGCAATATCTGCGTAGTTTTCGACCACTTGTTGTTGTGTAACCGCTGCGAAGCTAGTAGCACTCGCAAAAGCTATTGAAGCCGTCATTGACTGAACTAAAAACGTTTTAACTTTCATTGAAGCATCCTTGTTGAGCTAACATTATAATGAGCGCTAATCATTCTCATTTGCACTATCAAATGAGAATAATACAAATTTACAAATTATTTGCAAGCTGTAACAAAAAAACCTCACATATGTGAGGTTTTCAATGCAGATGTAACAACAATTTCAAATCAGAACTTCAAGTTATGCTTACCATGAGAGGCTTTAGCCCGAAGATAACTCTCATTACCTGCCTTAATATGTGCGGCAGTGTTCACAACTTCGACAATTTCAATGCCATGCTGCTTCAGTTCATTAATTTTTTTAGGGTTGTTTGTAATAAGTCTGATTTTATCAACGTTCAACGCTTTTAACATTTGCGCCGCCTCGGTGAAATCACGAAGATCATCACCAAAGCCTAAATGATTGTTTGCTTCATAAGTATTCATACCCTGCGATTGCAAACGATAAGCATCTATTTTGTTATACAGACCGATTCCTCGCCCTTCCTGGCGAAGGTATAAAATAATGCCACCGAACTCACCCATTTTTTCAATAGTTTCTTCAAGTTGTTCTCCACAATCACACCGAGAAGAATGGAAAACATCGCCAGTCAGACACTCAGAATGCATTCTGACTAATGGGATATCCTGAGTTTTATCTACGGATTTAAAAATAACCGCAACGTGTTCTTTTTCTGTTTTTAACCCTTTGAATGACAGAATTTCAGCGTCAATACTACTTGTAGCGCCTACTTTTAAATCAACTCTGGCTCTAACTTCCGCCATATCAGTACTCACTCGATCTTCTATTTATGCATCACCCGCTAAAACGGTGAATAAACCACCGAATCACTGGTATTAGTATATTTATATGCAACGAATAGGTTTATCTCAATCAAACGACAGACCAGACCATCCGTTTAAGTTCAAAGATAATACCCTGTTTACTACCCTAAGTAACCCCAAGCAATTAGCTAAATGATAATTAAATAGGAACTTTTTGTTATAATATAACAAAAATAAAAATCAGCAACAAAAAACCCAGCTATTGAGCAATAGCTGGGTTATAAATGTTCAATCACGTGATTTAACTGATTAGCTCTGTGAGTTTTTCCACACGACGAATTCAACCCACAATTGTTCAAGCTCCTTGAGCTCTTCATCAGTGAGTAGTGATAACGTCGATTTTGCTTGTGCTAAATGGCACGGTTGCAGAGAACTGATTTGCTCATAAAACACTTTTTTTAAATTTGAAATCATTACACTGTCCACTGCTAAATCCATTAAAAAGCATCGATTCTCAAAAATAATACCATTATAAATTCAATTTTGTGA